>JACRYO010001979.1_pt1 | contig 14192 bp, 14 predicted proteins | sample 8023221 | NCBI WGS metagenome assembly JACRYO01 (sample SAMN15823180, study PRJNA655841) | gut metagenome | isolation source: fecal sample D85 from dog with diarrhoea from SPCA | host: Canis lupus familiaris | place: South Africa: Mmabatho, Mahikeng | collected 2019-09 | reverse complement strand
TTATATAGCAACGAATCAGTACCCAAGGGGAATTTCCTGGAAAGATTATTTAGATAAAAAAAGCGCCGACCGAAGCCAGCGCAGAAAAAGTAGAATATTATTTCATCATCTTACGAATCAGAGCAATTGCCTTTTTAACTATCTTTTTAACGTGCTTATTGGGCACGACTAATACGACAAGGAACCAGTGTCCCATGGGAGACACCTCCCATCTTGCGCGGTTTAAGTGGGAGCTACCCACCCGATGCGCAAGATTAATTGTATCACAACAACATTGTGCTATAATATAGTTACTAATACGATAAGGTCGGTGCGCAAATTGGTACTAAGGTAGCTCCTTAGGCCGAGCCGGCGGGGTACCTGAAAAGGTGCTCTTTTTTTATACCCAAAATCTAAAAATAGGGTCCATTTTTAATAAATAGCCCAATAGTAGAAAATAATCTAAATCATGTTACAATTTATGTAGAGAATAAGTCGTTAGGTGTATGGCATTTAACAACACAAAAGCCCTTCAGCTAGGTTCCAATTTGCTGAAGGGCTTTTATTGTGGGCTTTTTGCCGTTCGATTACTATCTTTTGAGTGCATAAAGTTATACATTTCTCCCCACTTTTCCATCTCTAAAACAATGGGAATAAGAGTTTTGCCAAAATCAGTTAGACTATACTCTGTTTTGGGAGGAACTACCGGATAAATCTTCTTTACAATTATTCCATCTTTCTCTAATTCATTTAATTGTAGTGCCAACATTCTGCGAGAACAGTTTGGCATCTTCTTTTGCAATTCACTAAATCTACATACCTTACTCTTTATTAGATGGTATAGAATTACACTTTTCCATTTACCAGAAATAACTTGCAGAGTACTTTCAACTGGGCAACCTTGATTACAATCAAATATATGTCTTTGCACATTTAGACCTCCTTAAAAGTTGGACTTTCTATCAATTTTATAAACTACAAGGGAAATAATTGTTACATAGTAATTTCAATTTCTCTTATTGCCTGCTTCTCAAAAACATTTACTATTTGTAAGTATAGAAGTAGAAAAGAGGAAATAAAATGAAAGCTATTGGCTTTACAGAACATTTAAATATTAATAACCCTAAAAGTTTATTCGAATTTGAAACACCAACTCCCTTACCTAAAGGCCATGACCTACTAGTAAAGGTTAATGCAGTATCTGTTAATCCTGTCGATGTTGGTGTTCGTCGTGGCGGAAGAGGCAAACTGGCAACTCCTAAGGTAATTGGTTGGGACGCATGCGGCATCGTTGAAAAAGTTGGTAATATGGTGTCACTGTTTAAACCCGGCGACCGAGTATTTTATGCTGGCTCATTTAAGCGTCCAGGAAGTAATAGTGAATATCAATTAGTTGATGAACGAATTGTTGGTCATGCACCTAAATCACTTAACGATGCTGAAGCAGCTGCAATGCCTTTAACGTCTCTTACAGCGTATGAAGCACTATTCGAGCAATTAGCTCTATCAACAGATAGTACAGATAATAAAGGAAAAACTATCTTAATTATTAATGGGGCTGGAGGTGTTGGCTCAATTGCAACCCAACTTGCATCTAATGCCGGATTAACTGTTATTGCCTCAGCTTCCCGTTCTGAAAGCATTAACTGGGTTAAAGCCCATGGTGCCAAATACACTGTCAATCATCGAAAAGACTTAGTGAATGAGGTTAGAAATCTTGGCTATAAATACGTTGACTATATTTTAGAATTAAAAGATATTGATAGCCACTGGAAAGAAATGTGTGAATTAATTAAACCCGAAGGGGCAATCGCCTCTATTACCGAAAACAGAAGACCCATTAATTTACGTATGTTAACCAAGAAAAAAGCTACCTTTGCTTGGGAATGGATGTACACCAAATCATACTACCACACCAGTAACATGCAAACGCAACATGATATTTTAGACACTATTTCTACCCAATTAGATGAACATAAGTTGAAATGTACACTAACTCGTACACTTTCGCCATTAAATGCAATAAATCTAAGAAGGGCACATAGTCTAGTAGAAAGTGGCCATATGATTGGTAAGGTAGTTATTACCAATGAGAAAGCTTAGCTTTTTAGCCACATAACAACCACTAAATTTCATACAACTTTTTCCTTACAATAGTTTTTACTATTAGGGTCCATTTCTAACAAATAACCCCTTGAAAATGTTGATATATCAAGCCTCGGTATTCTACAATCGAAATACCGGGGCTATTATTTTGCATTTGACATAAATAGCCCCTTAAATTAAGGAGTGAATTTCATGAAGCAAGTAGTATTACCTATCAAAGATTCCAACGTTCTCCACGATGTTGAGGACACCTTACTCAATAATTTCCGTTACGGCCGCCGCAACTACACAATTTTCCAAGTTGGCAAGGCAACTCTGCTCCGAGTCAGTGATGTATTGGCTCTCAGACGCAACGAAATTTTTAATGATGATGGGACTATCAAGAAAAATGCTTACATCAAGGATAAAAAGACCGGAAAGCCCAATGTTTTATACCTTAAACCAGTAAAACAAGATTTAAGCGACTATTTTAACTGGTTAACCGAGAAAAACATTCAATCTAAGTGGCTTTTCCCCTCAATTAGGGATACTTCACGCCACATTACCGAAAAGCAGTTTTACAAAGTGATGGCTAAAACTGGCGATTTGTTGGGAATTAACTACCTTGGAACTCACAGCATGAGAAAAACAGGTGCCTACCGAGTTTATACGCAAACTGGATTCAATATCGGGCTGGTTATGACGCTTCTCAACCACTCCAGCGAAGAAATGACCTTGCGCTACCTTGGACTTGACCAAGTGAGCCGGGAAAAGATTCTTGATGAAGTTAAATTTGATTAAATCGAGTAGGAGATAATTGATTAGTTCAATTATCGACCTCTCACACCACCGTACGTACGGTTCCGTATACGGCGGTTCGACAACTTAATCACATTGAATTGACTGGAGCGTCTTGGACATATTCATAAGTCCGAGTTGTTCCAGTTTTCTATTAGTTAGAGAATAGCTCAAGGTCTTACTGTGTGCAGTTCGCCAGTAGCCCTTGCGGGTACTAGCGAAGACATATGCATCACGCTGGGACAGCCCCAGCTTCTGTAAGTTAGTTACCTTAGTTTTAAGCTTCTTCCATTGCTTCCAGATATACTGTCTTATTCGGGCCCTCAACCACTTGTCAAGGCGTTGAATAAAGTCAGTTAGTTTCCCAATTGAGTAGTACTGAAGCCATCCACGCATTTTTCGATGAATTTCTTCAAACATTCTTGTCAGGGATATTCCACGATTACGTTTAGTTAATAACCTCAATGCTTTCTTTACTCGTTGTTGCGATTGTTTTGCTGGACGGGCGTAGGCTCCATTGTGGTCTACACCCAACGAAAAGCCAAGAAACTTTAACCGTAGCGGGCTACCGACTTTGGTTTTATCTGGGTTCACTTTAACTTTCAATCGCTTTTCAAGAAACTGGGTAATGCTTCGCATTACTCGTTCTCCGGCTCGTTGACTTTTAACATAAATGTTACAATCATCCGCATAGCGCACAAAGTGGTGACCACGTCTAGTCAACTCTTTATCCAACTCATTTAGATAGATATTCGCCAGTATTGGTGACAATGGCCCTCCTTGTGGGGTTCCTTTTTCACTCTTAGCGAAAAGCCCATGGTCTAAGACTCCGCTAGTTAGAAACTTACGAATGAGCCTTAGTGTCCATGGGTCATCAATATATTGTTGAAGATACTTAATCATCAAGTCATGATTAACATTATCAAAATAGGCTTTTAGGTCTAAGTCGACAACTCTTCGATAACCTTGATTATAAAGATCTACTACTTTTGCAATAGCGTCGTGAGCCCCACGGTGAGGGCGGAAGCCAAAACTATTATCAGAGAAAACACGCTCAAAGATAGGTGTAAGAATTTGGGCCACAGCTTGTTGAACCATTCGGTCCACCACTGTTGGTATTCCGAGTTTTCTTACTCCACCATTAGGCTTCGGAATTTCTACCCGTTTGACTGGTGCTGGTTTATACTTGCCCTCACGCAAACTAGCGATCAATTCCGTCTTATTTTCTCTGAGATATGGCAGAAGGTCATTGACTGTCATATCGTCAATGCCTGCTGCCCCTTTATTTCTCTTAACTCGCAAATAAGCCTGATTAAGGTTATTGCGGTCCAAGACTAAGTCTTGGATAGTGACACTCATACCTTTACCTTCACCATAATCGGTACTACGCGCCCTTGTGTACTTTCGGTTTTCCAAACCTATCCTCGACAAGCGGTCAGCTTGTTGTTCTGTTTTCTGCGATTGTCGCACCTGATTACACCTCCGATATAAGTTACAAGTTATTGTCGTTCAGTCCTTCATCTGATTACTCAGACTACTATGACCTCGGCTGACTTCTGGCTTACTCAACGCTACATCACTGCACCGCTTGTTTCTGTGGAAATTAAACTTATTCCTCTTGTCGGAAACGTGTAGGCCAGATCTCCCCGGGTAAGGATATTAACTTTCGTACCATGTCACCGGTAGCTTTACTGAAAGTAACTTCGAGTAGTGTTGGACTTTAACTTGTCATGCAGTCTTATCCAGTTAGTTCCAGCCTTATAGCTACTTCTTGTTCATCGGTGCAGTACTTTGCCTTAGACTTCCTTCAGATTCCACCTCGCAGTGGACACCCTTGTCCTCAGCTCATGGTTCCGACTACTACGGCCCATAGCGGACTCTCACCGCCTAGCTAATACCCATGCCGGGCGCACACAAAAAAGGAATGCGAATAAAAATCGCATTCCTTTAAATTTTTTTTGGTGGATAAAATTTTTTTATTTCACAAGCAATTCCGTTAACAAACTGGAAGTCAGGAATCAAAAAAGTACTATCAAAAAAGCACTACCAAAAAAATCAGTTCTAGCATATCACACTTGAAACGAAAAATAAACTTTGTGAAGTTAAAATAACGGCTGTAATCTTTGCTGCGTACGTGATTAGCGGAATTTATGTATTGAAACTCACAAGGGTTATGGTAAGATACTAAGTGAAGCTTAAAGAAAAAAGCCTCAACCAACCACAGCGAGGCTTTTATCTATCTTCAATTACGATTCAACCATAAAAACAACCACATCATTATAGTTGAACATTAGCAATGATTAAAATCTTCGACCACTTTAATCTGTTTGCTACCTACATTTTAATGACTATCCACTAGGAAATCAATAAATAGTAGGTAACTAATCACATACTAATGTTCATTTAATGAGAGGACTTGCTTAATGGTTGAACCAGAAAGGAAGCCCTTTTTATGTTAAGTCCACCTTTTTAACCGAATGCATCGACCAAAGTTTTAACTTTGGTCGTGAAGATGAGGTCAAACAACGACCATCGGGAGGCGTTAGCATGTCGTTTTGCTTTAGCCTTTGTCGACCAAACAAAGCTAATTACTTCAGCTATCTTCTTAACAGAAGTTGCTCATTGTTCGGTTCCTTTGATGACTCAAAAGGAACTCAGTTTTGCTTCGTTTGGCTGATTCCAAATGACGTTGTTTGCTCCTAACTTTGCAACCCAAAGGTCGGTCAGTTTTGGTTCTTTTGCTGAGTCAAAAGAACGTCCCTTAATGACAAACACCGGAAGGTGTAATTAAGGGACAGCTAGGGGTCAAGGGGAGCTGAAGGCGCCCCTTGCAAGCATTAAAAGGTTGACGTATGTCAACTCTTTTTAACTGCTTGCCCCGATGAATTAATCGTAATACGCGACTGTTAGAACAACACAGTCTTGACGCTAAACTTAGTGCATTATGATTAATTTATCGCCGACTGAACTTGACAATTTAGTTGGCCGTTGTCGTCTCCAGACGAAGGCCAAAAATTGTCTTGCTTCGATGTTAATCGAAGCAACGTGAAGGAGGTCTCTATGAACAAAAATGTTCGTCGAAATGTCGTTCAATTTCGACTAAGTGATGCAGAAAAAGCTGCTTTTGATGAAGTCAAGCAAGCTATTAATGCTAAGAATAATGCCGATGCAATTCGTACTATGATTGCTGATGAACGATTGGTTAATATTACCGCTCAACAAGTTAGCAAGAACAATCATTCAATGGCTCAATTGCTTGAACAAACTTGGTCAGACCTTGGCCGCTCAAGTCTATCCCGAGCAGTTCTAGGTTTACAATCTGACGAAGGATTGAATGCACTCAAGCAAGTACAAGATACTTATGATAATATCCAAGCTCAACTTGAGGGACTATTGTGGTCAGCAACTAACCTTACTAATAATGTAAATCAAATTGCTCACGCAGCCAATTTGGCAATGCAAGATGACCCAACAAATGCTGACACATGGAATTGGATTATTGAAGCAATTCAAGGTATTTTGCCGCTTATTAGTCAGTTACAAGATGCAATCAATAACATCAAAGATGAGACTAAGGAAGCTGGTTCCTAGTGGCAATCCTCGAATCTAATGCTATCCATAGTAGTTACCAACGGCTTTCTTATCTATTTAATGAGCCAGCGCATAATGTCGCCAAAACTGACCAACGAGTTTTAGCTTGTGGCGGAATCAATATCCATATGCTTCATGATAGTAATGGTAACCTAACACCTCAGCAAAATGGAGCATACCTAGAGAAGCAATTTCGTCAAAATCTTAAATTGGCTTTTAACCCAAAGCGTCAATACCAAGCTCAAAGTATTATTATTTCCTGTTCATCTCAGGAATTTAATACATCGAATTTGGACCAACAGGCGCGTCAACTTCTACAACTTACTAATGGATTTGCTAACAAGTACTTTGGGGACTGCCAAGTTGTTATTGCTATCCAAGCTGATGGGGGACAAGGCCAATCTGGTAAGCTACACGCTCACCTATTGATTAATGCAGTTAAGCCACGTCACGGAACTACTAAACGTACTCAAACAGTTCCAACTAGTCGTTTTAGCGTAAACCATTTGCGCAATCGACTTGACGATTATCTGGAAAATCATTTTGAACGTGTTACGGGTCGACAATGGCCCGGGCCAATTAATAGTCATTATTCCAGACAAGATCTTGATAATCTTCCAACTAAGGCTTCATGGCAAAAAGAACTTAAGCAGGTCATTAACGAAGTTAAACAACAAGTCACTACCGTTAAGGATTTCCTATCCAAGCTTAATCAACACGGAATCACAGTTACTGAACGTGGAAAACAGAAGCAATGGACATATCACTTGATGGTAAATACTAAGCATGGTTCTAAAGAAAGACGTATTCGTGCTTTCTATCAACGTAAGGATAAGAAAAGCGGTCAAGTAATAGCAACCAGGGGCTTAGGAACTAGCTATACTCGTCAAGGGCTTGAAAAGTATTGGCAAAAACAATCGGCCTTTCTTAAACAACAAGAAAGCCAAGACGAATATACTCACCAACATAAATTCAAGAAACGAAAGGAAGCTAGTACAGATGAAGAATCAAAATCCCAATCTGAACAACTTGAAAAACTCAAAACAATCGCACGAGATGCCAAAGCAAGAGCCAACCAGCAACAGCTTGCCAGGTCAATCAACCTTCGGCAACTTCGTGCCGAAGAAGCTAAAGAATCCAAACAAGGAGCTAAACGACAAGGTCGACCAAATCCTAGCCGAGGGAGCAACAAAAGACGATCTCCTTCCATTAGCAAGCAAAGACGAGCTAATGAAGCTGCAGCGCGCAGGATTGAAGCAGTCAAACGACGTAAAAGCAACAATCACGAAAAGGATGCGGGACCAGACTTCTAAGATGATTGAAGTCGCCAAAGATACTCGGGACATTGCTTACAACCAAGGTGTTTCAGCTGATGTAGCTGGAGTTCGTCAACAAGTAGATGCTTTACAGAAGCGTCAGGATACTTCCAACATTCACATGAATGAAGTAACCCGTCAGAATGAAGCAATGAATGCGGATTTAAAGCAGGTTGGGCCTGCCATGATGAAAATCACTGACGCTGTAAATAACAATTCAAATGTTCTTAATGAAGTCCTTAATCGAGGATTTCACATTCATACAACTGAGGTTACCCAAAGTGTTGCTGACGAATTCGCTAAAATTACTGGCGTCACTATCCAGGAATTTGTTCATAACGAAGTTGTTAAATCACTTAATAACTACGTTCACCAAGCAAAGCAGGCGTCGTTAGATGCTAATTTAGCTGTTAAAGCTGTCAAGGAAACTTTGCATGAGAATTATAAAGTTGCTCATTACTTTTCCGATATGATGAATGTTTTCATCATCGAATTAGCTGTCATCATCATTTCATCATTAGCCTTCCCCGGTTGGTGGAAGTTACCAGGAATTATTTTGACAGTAATTGGTTCAATCACATTTAACACTAAACTATTGAAATGGAGTGATAACAATGGGGATTAACATTAACGTTGATATTGATAACGAAGGTAAGTTAAAACTCGCAGTTCAAGGACACGTAATTCCTGAGTGGATTTACGAGAACTCTCAGACTGAACATGAAAACAAGCGTGTTCGATTAATGCTGCAACATCAACAAATGCTTGAACGTGAGGCACAAAAGGAACGGGAACGTCGTCGTAAACGAGAACGTATGCGCCAACAACGTCAGCGTCAACAAAATTCACAGTCAATGAATGACAAGTTTAGTAACCGTGATAACTATAAGCGGTTTCCTAATCAAAAAGAAAATGATGATGGCCCAGAATTATAGTTGATTAATAATCAACCCACAACAACTATTTATTTTAGTTGCTGTGGGTTTTTATTTTTAATAGTATAAGGTAATTACATTAATGTCATACATTATATTACATTATATATACATTAAAGATAAAGAGAAGTTAAGTATATCAAGGCTTTACAAGTGGATTAATACCAATTTTGTACGTTATTAATACCAATTTTGTACGTTATTAATACCATAGTTTGTATAAATACCTATTAAAGGGTATAATTGAGTTATTAGGTATCAAGGAGCTTATTATGGCTATAATTCAAAATAGAAAAATGGATAAAGCAATTAGTAATTTGGTTAGTAGACAGAATTATCTAGTTACACAAGCAAATGATTTGGCTCGTTCTTTTGGAAATTTAACAACATTCGAACATAAAGTTTTAGATTATTGTTTTAGCTTTGTTAAAGCTGAAGACACTCGTGAACAGACTTATAATGTGCAAATGATTGATATTATTCGGCATCTAGGGCTTAACTGTTCTGGAAAGAACTATCAACGAGTTGGTGAGGCATTTAGGGCATTAAATACTAAAACAGCAATTTACTTAAGAACGTACAAAAATGGTAAAGATGGAATAATTATGACTTCCCTATTTGATTACATTGAAATACTTGAAGATGGTAAAATCGAGTTTCAATTTAGTAAGAAAGTAGCACCTTTTGTTTTTGAATTGAAACAAAATTTCTATTCATTTAAGTTATCGGAATTAGCTAATGTCCGTTCAAAATATGCTTTGACATTACTAAAATTATGGAACGCAAATTCTATGGGAAAACTAAATAAAGCTACCATTAAGGGGAGCTTAGAAGAATGGGAGAGTTGGTTCTTAGGTACTGATGATAATGGTCAACCAAAGAAATGGAGCGCAGGACGATTTCGTCAACGAGTTTTAGGGGTCAGTACAAAAGAATTAGGTAATTTGTACCCCAAAACCATTTTTAGCGTTACCACGATAAAAAATGGACGGAAAGTTGTCGGATATACTTTAGACATTGTTCCTGTGAAGACAACAATGTCCATGTAAAGTCACCAAAAATGCCACCAAGATTTTTGATTGGTATTTTTTTTAATTCCATTAGTTTCAGGAGAGTCACCGTTAACAACTGATTTACTATTAGGGTTAGGTAACATATTTATGTTTTGCTCTAAACTGAGGTGTAATTGCTGTGCTTGGTCTGCTAAGCGATGTGCAGAATCAATTTGTTCGTCTTTTGCTTTTAGCTGACTGGTAAGAAGGTCATTGTCATGTATCAGTTGTTCATTAGTCTGTTTAAGTTGTTGAACTTGTTCTTTAAGTAATGCCACTATTTCATCATGCTTTTCAGCTTTGTGATTGGTAAATTTTTCCTTTTCTTCTTTTCCTTTACCAATTTGGTAATGTTTAACAACTAATTCCTTGTCTTTTCTTGAAAAGAACTTCTTCCCTCGCTTTTCAATTTTTATGGGTCGTAAGTTATTTCCTTCGGCAAATTTGTCAAAAGTTGACCTGGCTATACCCGCTTCTTTAATGATTTCGTTTATAGTATATACATGTTCTTCCGCCATACTTCCGCCGTTCTTCCTTCCTGAAAATATATCAAAATTTGAGATTAACACTTTTATTTTAGCATAAGAGTAAATTACGTCGGAAACTGGTCGGAAGTATAGAAAAAAAGGGCCTTCCCTCTATTGAGGGTAAGCCCTTTTTAGCTACTTAATGACAAGTGTTGAGATATTAAGTAATATCCATCCAATTAGAAATACCACTACATTAAATGGCCCCATATGTAACAAGATATAAGCAGCCATTAGGAATAGAAAGAAAACATTCGCAATAATCAGGTTTTTCTTTGTATCTAAATTCATTGTTACCCTCCTACTGTGCCAAGAAAAATGAGATGGAAATTACTAGAATAAAACAAATCACAGCACAATATATGGCGTTTTGAGCACCTTTTCGCACGCTTTACCCTCCTTAATAGATAATTACAGGTTCACCCTTTGAAAGGGCGTGAAAGCCGTCTCCAGCGTTTTCTGGGTGCATATTGATGCAACCATGAGAGCCACCATGAGTTTGTTTATAAGCTGTTTTTGACCAATCGTGGCGCCAACTTGCGTCATGGAAGCCACAACCAGATAAAGTAAACGGTGACCAATATTGAACTGGACTACTATATTTAGAACCATCATCATTACTACCACGTAGAACAGACGGTGATTGTTGATACATGATGTACCAAACGCCCTTAGGAGTTCTATTATCGGCATTATCTGACCCGCTTACAATATCCGTACTTAATACACATTTACCATTTTTATAAAACCATGCATGCTGTTCTGCTAATGAAACAGCCACATAAGTTTTTCCGATACCATGATTACTTGTGACAGAATAACCAGTTCCAAGGTGACTATAACCTTTACCATAGGTATCAATTTCGGCATTAATCTGCTTAGTGTTATTAGCAAGAGCCTTTGCTAATGACTGTCCCGCTTGTTTACTACTGATTTTCCACCCGTAAGTCCCGACATTTGAAGTAGTAATGACCTTATCGGAAGCAGTTTTGAATTTGAAGCTCTTACCCAAGGTTGCTTGTTTATTATTAATCTGTTTGATTTTAGACTTAACATTATCAGTTTCAAAGTGATATTTACCATGTTGATAGGTAGCCTTTGAAATTACATCACCTGTGGTAAATTTGTACTTCGTCTTTTGAACTTTATAGGTAACTGACCGGTTTTGTAGCTTACTTAATTGGGCTTTCTCATTTTGAACAGTTTTACTTTTAGCTGACAACGGGGTAATAAACTTTGGTGTTAAGTGTACTGTTCCATTAACAAATTCCTTATTAACGGTGCTGTAAAGCCCCTTGTCGCTAAATTGAGTTCCTTTAACTGCTGGGACAATTGACACTTTTCCATTTTGGTAAACGGCATAAGCATCATGTGGCGCTGTTCGTCCAGTATTAAGTTGCTGAATCCGATTTGAGATTGCTGAATCAATATTATTTAATGACGATTTATCTAAACTAGCAGGTTCAACTAGTAAATTCTTCTGCTTTCGTGAAGGGAAGAAGGTGTATTGATAATGTAAAGCTTTCTCAATTCTTCCCTTATCAGATGGTTTAAATCCAGAATTAGTAACATGGCCTTCATATACTAGCTTATGATTAACGTAAATTTTGGATTTTCGGTTAGTCTTGCTTACTTTATCGTAAGCTTGCTGTGCAGTTAATCCGCCAACCGGAATACTATTAATGCTGATATTTTTATTAAAATGTGTCCGTTGGTGAATGTGCATTCCCAACATCATTATGAAAAGTAAAACTAGTATTCCAGCAATTACCTTTTTTAAGGTTAAATTTTGCATAACTCAACCCTCATTCGTCTCTTTTATTAGGGTCATATTACTGCTTATCCATAAAATTACAAGGGTATTGCTTTGTACTATTGGTCTTGTTGCTTCTCGGCCTTATCATAGGCATTTAAGAACATTTTGATAACTAAGCACAAATTCATTAGCCAAAAGGTTTTATTAAAGAAGTGAAAGTTAATTGGCTTTAATTGAAAGTGTAAAAGATTGTACAAAACAACTAAAACAACAAATAACATATTAGCTCTCAAAATATCTTTTGCCCATTTATGGGTAAGAATGTAATTCCAGCTGCGTTTTATCATTAGTAACACTCTATGCCAAATTAGCGCAGAAAACAGCCACTAAAAAGAAAAAGATAGCGGTAAGATACGACAGTTTCAAATTGTTCCTCATTACAAGGCTCCTCCATCATTGAATTTGTTTTAGATACTTTTATAATAAAAATTAAACTAATGCTTTGCAATAAGCAGGTAAGTAAAGAGAGATTGAAACTTGAAACTACGAACAAAGAATCTGATTTATGCAGGAGTTTGCTTAACTGTTGCACTCCTTGGTGTTGGTCCAGAATTACATCATGACCACATACATAAACAAAAAGAGCAACAGATTGAAGTTGCTACAACTAATAAACAATAAGACCATTAAGCCAACGCCTCAGGCGGAAAACAGCAGTAGCCACATGCGCACTCCGATTGATTGGCATAAATCTTCTGAAACAGTTCCTTATCCAGATTTGGCTAACGTCAAAGATTTCTGGATAAAGGTTAGTCTTAAAAAGAATCGAACATACTTATATGATGGCAAAAAATTGATTTACACCATGTACAGCACCGGAGGTATGTATACTAAGAATCCACAAACAGGCAAAATGGAAAGCATGACGCCTACCGGAACATACTATGCACAAGCAGAACGTGGCAATAGCTTTTTCAATCAATCACTAGGCGAAGGAGCCAATTACTATGTTTCCTGGTTGAATCATGGTACTTATCTATTTCACAGTGTTCCTACGCAAGCTGGCGGGACTTATAACGTAAAAGAGGCCGATAAATTAGGAAAACCTACCGGCTCTCATGGTTGTATTCGATTGTCTATTCCAGATGCCCAGTGGATGTCATCTCATCTACCGGTTGGGACCAAAATTGAAATTGTTAACTAGCTTAACTCCTACTAAACAAGCATCAATCACTAGTAAAAGAACGATAATACCGCTAATTCTGATACGAACTATTGGAATAATGAAGCTAAACAGGTTATTAATAATCAAGCCAATCAGTACAAACAGGTCTGTAACTATTACATGTTTAGCAAATCTTGAGGTTAATTGTTCCATTACTATCTCCTCTTATCTAACTATTAGCTTTGTTCCCTTAGGCAATTGTTGTAGCCATTTGGCGTCTGTTTTGGAAACCTCTATTGTATTTGGTAAATGGTGACTATTTCTTATCCAGTTACCATGCACTCGATGAGTGTTGACGGAAACTGGTGATTCAATGTAACCTAATTTACCAAAGTTAAGCCAATTAACGCCCATGCTTTGAGTATTGTCCTTCACATGGACTGTATGTTCTCCTCGTGCAGCATTGATTACTGTACAAGTTGGCTTGAGATTAATTTCAGCGTTAACAATATACAGAACTCGGTGATTATTAATCACATACAGCCGATTCGACTTTCTGATAGCTAATAATGTAATTCTTTTCTTCTTTAAATCTGGATATTTGCCCAATTCAGATGAACGATTAAGATGCGGTCTCCTTAAACGGTTTAACGCAATTCGTTGACTACTTTTGGTAGTTTCAGTAATATAATCGTTTGAAATTAGCGTGGCTAGGTTCACACTAATCAGCAAGACTACGAGGATACCCAAAGCGGTATAAATCATAATCTTTAATTCTTTATTCATATTCAACAATACTAACTCCTGGAGATTCTACTTTGAAAAAACGTTTATTAACAATTCTAACTGGCAGATTGCAAGAAATAACTTGAACGAATTTAGTGACGCAGATTAAGCAAGAAGATCTCGATTGGTGTATGCCAGTTAAGACATTTAAGTGGTCGGGAATTCAGATACCAATTGATTTGAACCAGCTGGCGATCGCTCA
>JACRYO010000150.1_pt1 | contig 14241 bp, 13 predicted proteins | sample 8023221 | NCBI WGS metagenome assembly JACRYO01 (sample SAMN15823180, study PRJNA655841) | gut metagenome | isolation source: fecal sample D85 from dog with diarrhoea from SPCA | host: Canis lupus familiaris | place: South Africa: Mmabatho, Mahikeng | collected 2019-09 | reverse complement strand
CATTTACATGGGGATCATATTTTTGGATTACCTGGTTTACTTAGCAGCCGCTCTTTTCAAGGGGGAGATACACCGCTTGAAATATACGGACCTAAAGGAATCGAAACGTTTATCAAAACTTCTTTAGCTGTTTCGCAAACTCGATTAGGTTATGCGTTGAAATTTATTGAATTGACTGAGGATCAGCCAATCTTTGAAGACCAACAATTTTCTGTTTATACAAAGAAACTGGATCATGGCATCGATAGTTTTGGCTACCGGGTCGTGGAGCATGACCATAAAGGAGAATTGCAAGTCGACAAACTGAAAGAATTAGCTATTCCAGCTGGACCGATCTATGGTAAGCTAAAAAAAGGTGAAACAGTCACTCTTGATGATGGACGGACCATTGATGGCAAAGCATTTGTGGGACCGGATAAAAAAGGTAGGATCGTCACGATTTTAGGCGATACTCGAAAAACAGGTAATTCTGTCCTTCTTGCTCAGGATAGTGATGTACTCGTTCATGAAAGTACATTTAACAAAAATGAGGAAAAAATGGCGCGTAATTATTACCATTCAACTACGCATCAAGCAGCGGAAATCGCGAAGGAAGCAAAAACTAACAAATTATTATTGACACATATCAGTGCTCGTTATTTAGGCAAAGCAGCATTGGAACTTGAAAATGAAGCAAAAGAAATCTTTCCTAATACGTTGATCATGAAAGATTTTGAAACAATTGAAGTACCGTTTCGTGAGGAGGAATAGGTGTGAATCTAGAAGATAAAGTAGTGCTAGTAACAGGTGGTTCTGGAGGATTAGGCGCTCAAATTTGTTATGAAGCAGCAAAACAAGGGGCAATCGTCATTACATGTGCGAGAAGGATCCAGATGATCGGCGAAGTAAAAGAAGAATGCAAAAGATTGAGTGGAACAGAGGCTTATGCTTTTCAAGTAGACGTCAGTGATCCCGATAGTGTCGATGCATTGTATGAAAAAGTAATGGATGAAGTCGGTCGAGTCGATGTGTTAGTCAATAATGCTGGCTTCGGTATTTTCGAAGATTTTCTAAGCTTTGATTTAGGCAAAGCGTACGACATGTTTGAAGTGAATGTGTTGGGAATGATGGTCTTGACTCAAAAATTCGCACTTGATATGGCTGAGCGAAGACAAGGGCATATCATCAATATCGCTTCGATGGCTGGCAAAATGGCTACGGCTAAATCAACGATCTATTCCGCTACGAAATTCGCTGTTTTGGGATTTTCCAATGCATTGAGATTAGAATTGAAACCATTAGGCGTAGCCGTTACTACTGTCAATCCTGGGCCTGTCGCTACAGATTTCTTTGATAAAGCAGATCCTAGTGGCAGCTATTTAGAAAAAGTAGATCAACTTGTTTTGGATCCAACCAAATTAGCGAAAGCAATCGTTCGTAATATGAAATATCCGAAACGTGAAATCAATAAACCAGTGATCCTTGAAATCGCAGCTAAATTTTACACGCTCTTCCCAACAATTGGCGATTATTTAGCGAGTGGTATTTTCAATAAGAAGTAGGTGAAGAAAAGTGAAAAAACAAAGTGGTGTGATCATCGGGTTTCTCCTTGTTTTAGTCATCGTACTATTTGCGGTATTGAATAACAAAAACGTGCCTGTTAGTTTTGGTGTTGCTTCGTTTTCTGCACCGCTGATCCTAGTCATCATAGGTTCTGCGATCATCGGCGCATTGATTGTTTTTGTCACCGCCTCAACGACATTATGGCAACAAAAAAAACAAATCAAACAGTTGACACAAGAACTAGCTGAAGCCCAAAAAGATGTGGAAGCAAAAGTGAATGAGGCAAAAGAAGAACAACAGCGTGAATTCAGAAATGAACGCGCAGAACTTGAAGCTGCTTATCAAGCAGAACTGCAAGCAACGAAAGACCAACTGCAACAGTTGCAAACACCAAAGGAAAATAATACGCCATCACCTAAACAAAGCTATAATTATTTTGATTGATCGGTTTTATCATGAATGTTTAGGCTAAGAAAATTGATAAAGACTATTTCTTGTGAGGCCCGAAAAAGTTTTAGGATTCCTTCCTCTTTTCGGGCTTTCTTTTTGTTTCTTTCTTCTTTTTTTTAGCGTTTTCCTTTGCTATAATAACTAAGTTAGGAGTGAGAACGTGAGACAAGCAAACTATGATTGGAAGTTAAGTGATACGGAGCCTTCCGCATCCTTTCTCCAAATGATCGAAAAACAAGGTATCTCTCCTTTTATCGGCAAGTTGCTATGGCAACGCGGTTATCGAGAAGAAAAGGAATTACAACGATTTTTAAATCCAAAAGAACAATCTCTTTATGATCCTTACTTGATGCACGACATGGACAAAGCCATCAGTCGGATTCAAAAAGCTGTGATCGAGGGAGAAAAAATCTTGGTTTACGGCGACTATGATGCAGACGGAATCACTAGCACGACAGTAATGAAAGAGACACTGGAACTCTTAGGGGCAGAGGTCGAAACGTTTTTACCCAATCGTTTTCTCCATGGATACGGCCCAAATCCTACTGTATACAAAGAAAAAATCGAAGCAGGGGTTCAATTGATCGTCACTGTCGATAATGGCGTAGCAGGGAATGAGGCAGTTTCATATGCACAGGAAGCTGGGGTGGATGTGATCATTACAGACCATCACGAGTTACCTGATCATTTACCAGAGGCCTATGCCATCGTGCATCCCCGTCATCCAGAAGGAAATTATCCTTTTCCGGATCTTGCTGGAGTAGGTGTAGCCTTTAAAGTGGCCACTGCTCTACTAGAAGAACCTCCGGCTGAATTCTTGGATTTAGTTGCTATCGGTACGATTGCCGATCTGGTTTCGCTGACGGATGAAAACCGTGTGTTAGTTTCTCTAGGTTTGGATGCTATCAAGCACTCTGAACGCATCGGATTACAAGCACTTTTCTCAGAAAGTGGCGTGAAGGCGAAAGAGGCAGATGAAACAATGATCGGTTTTTCGATTGCACCTCGATTGAATGCCATCGGTCGTATGGGTGATCCAAATCCAGCTGTGGAATTATTGGCTACTTTTGATGAAGAAGATGCAGCGAGACAAGCCAAGAAACTAAATGAAATCAATGATCAAAGAAAAAAAATAGTGGATGACATCGCTCAGGAAGCACTAGGGATGATCGACGAAACGAATCAGATCCATTTACTTGCACACCCTGGCTGGCATGAAGGTGTTTTGGGGATTGTAGCTGGTAAAATCATGAACCAAACAGGCAAACCAACTATTGTTCTGGGTATAAAAGAAGATGGAACAGCTAAAGGGTCTGGTCGCAGTGTTGACGCACTGAATCTATATGAAATGTTGGATAAGATGCGTGATCTATTTACATTCTTCGGAGGGCACCATGCAGCTGTCGGTCTAACGATGCCAAAAGAAAATATCTCAGCTTTACAAGAACGCATGAATCACTATGTTGTAGAACAAGGAATCGATTTAACTAAGGGTCCTGCTTTAAGGATTGATGAAATCTTGACACCAAAGGATGCAACAGTAGAGTTGATCGATGCCTTGAAGTTACTCGCACCATTTGGAACGGATAATCCGGTTCCGCAGTTTCTATTCCGTCAGACTTCAGCTGAAAATGTAAAAAGGATCGGTACAGCGCAACAACATTTAAAATTAACGCTAGTAGACGATGGTGCACAATTGGATGCTGTTGCCTTCGGATTTGGTAGTGAAGAAAACGAACTATTGAATAACCCCATTGATGTGGTGGGGAAACTTTCAGTCAATGAATGGAATGGCCGCAAGAAACCGCAGTTGATGGTGACGGATTTTGGCGTCAATGGTTTCCAGATATTCGATTGGCGTTCAAAACGGTATAGAACCCTAACCGAATTCAAAGAAGATATCTTTTACTTGGCTTTTGAAAAAAATTCTCTTAAAGAGTTGAACAAGGAAATAAGAGAGAAGATCATACTCTTTGAAAGCCTTGAAAAGACGAAAGAGTTAATTGAAGGAAAAACTTACCACGCATTGCTGCTCGTGGATTGTCCCACCGATCTCCTTGTTTTGGAAGAAATCCTTACGTTTGGTTCATTTGATCGAATGTATTTATTAGGGGTTTCCCATGATGAAGCGTATTTAAATGGTGTCGGTACAAGAGAACAGTATGCGAAATTGTTCAAATTGATCCATACGCAAGATAAAATCGATATCCGTTATAAGTTAGAAGCAATTTCAACCTATTTGAAAATACCACAAAAATTATTAATTTTTATGATTCAGGTGTTTTTTGAGCTGAAATTTGTTACAATAGAAAATGGCATTTTACAAAAAGTCGAAAAACCTGAAAGTCATCCATTGACTGAAAGTCCGCTTTATCAGCGGCGACTTAAGAAGATCAAAGTGGAGGAATTTTTACTATTGAGTGATATTCCAACTATTAAAAAAAGGTTAACAACCTAGGAGGAAACAAAGAGTGGATTTAAAAGATTATATTGCAAGCATTCCTGATTACCCATCAAAAGGAATCATTTTTCGGGATATCTCCCCACTTATGGCAGATGGAGATGCCTACCGCGAAGCCACGAAACAAATCGTGGACTATGCAAAAGAAAAACGAATTGACATGGTAGTTGGACCTGAAGCTCGCGGATTTATCGTTGGTTGTCCGGTAGCCTATGAAATGGGCGTTGGTTTTGCTCCAGTACGTAAGAAAGGCAAACTTCCTCGTGAAACGATCGAAGTAACTTACGGTCTTGAATACGGTACAGATACATTGACGCTCCACAAAGATGCAATCAAACCAGGGCAACGCGTATTGATCTGCGATGATCTACTAGCGACAGGTGGTACGATCAAAGCAACGATCGACTTAGTGGAAGAACTAGGTGGTGTTGTAGTTGGCTGTGCATTCTTGATCGAATTGATGGAACTAAAAGGCCGCGAAAAAATCGAAGGCTATGACATGATCACATTGATGGAATACTAATCTGATCGATCATTTCATGGCTCATGAGAAGGCATTATTTCTTTATTTGACTTATCCTGAATAGGATAAAAACAATGCTCTCTGAAATAAGTTAGATTGTCTGAAAATAGGTTGTGCTATTTTTAGATAGTCTGGCTTATTTTTTTGATGATCAATAAGGATCGCAGTCTTTATTTTAGATAAAACCATGAAAATAAAGGATTTTAGTAATTCATTGCTTGTAGATTCATTTACGTAGCAACACTTATAGAAATCAAAATAGCAAGTGAAACAGTGCTTGTTTTTTCCCAGAAAATAATCTAAATTTAAAGAGAAGTGTATGGCTCTGATCATGAATGGAAACTAAGGTGAATCAGGGGCTATGTAAAGGTTGGGAAAAGTTGAGATATGTCATTTTAGTCTTCTTAAGTTTTTATCTGCCGTTAAAGATAGGCAGTTTTTTAAATATTACTGGATTAACGATCACGTTGAATGTGTATCTGGTTGTTTTGGGAATCGTGTTTTTGGTATTTGGTGGCCTATTTTTTCAGCGTAGAATGCATAGAGCCAGTTGACGCTATTTCATAGTATTGGTAGGTATATATAGAAGTAGCTTCGGATATGTACAGCTTCATAAAGACGTAAAAGATACTATGAAAAGAGATCGTGCATGGGAAAACAGATTCGAGTAAAGTAACGTGAAAGTAAATTCACTTAATATGTAAACAGGAAATGAATCCATGTCTAAGTGTTAAAAAAGGATCTCACGAAACAGCTAAAATGACTGTTTCGTGAGATCCTTTTTTTCTTTGCGATGCAAAGAGAAGACCTGATAATACAAGAGGCATTCCTAAAAGAATAAGCCTACTTGGTTCATTAGGAGTGCCTGGAACTGTAGTAGGATTCTTGATAAAAGGGATCATCATGATGCCGACGTCGTTCAGACTGACGGTATTTCTTTTCATCCCACAACATGAACCACAAAGCAAACAACGGAACAAACACTAAAAGTGCTGGTCGAATACCAAAGTTACCAATAACAATACCTAAGAATAATACCATTAATACCAAGCCAAGACGTCTCATTGATTTCATGATTTCTCACCTCATTATTTTATGCGAACAAAAGTTCGTATTTATAGTATACGAACTTTTGTTCGATTTGTAAAGAGGGAAGTTGAAAAAATGAGCTCCACCTTTTTACGGCACAGCTCATTGCTTTTATCTATTTCGAAAATTCATAGCATTCTAGTAAATATGACTGCGGTAAAGACCTACTACGCGACCGAGAATGGACACTTGATCCAAAATGATCGGTTCTAACAAATCATTTTCTGGCTGTAGTCGGAAGTGGTCTTTTTCCTTGTAGAATCGTTTGCATGTTGCTTCATCTTCTGCTGTCATGGCAATGACGATATCACCGTTTTGTGCAGTTTCTTGTTTACGGACGATCACGTTGTCTCCGTCTAAAATACCTGCATTGATCATACTTTCGCCACGGATCGTTAACATGAACAAACTGCCTTCTTCAGAAGAAAGATTAGGCGGTACAGGGAAAAAATCCGAAGCATCTTCGACTGCTAAAATCGGCTCCCCAGCAGTAACCACCCCAAGTACGGGAATCGTGGAAGGTCGAACCCCGATTTTTGCCAATCCTTGTTTTGTCAATTCGATTGCACGAGGTTTTGTTGGGTCTCTTTGAATAAAGCCTTTTTTTTCAAGCCTTGCTAAATGGCCATGTACAGTAGAGGTAGAAGAAAGCTGAACGGCTTCCCCGATCTCTCTTACAGTTGGTGGGTAACCTTTTCGAGACACTTGTTCATGGATATATCGTAAGACTTCGATTTGTCTAGTTTCAGTTTGTCGGGCCACAAGGTACACCTTCTTTCAATTAATAACTAAATCATATCATATAAAAGGTCTTGTTTCAAACAAATGTTCGTATTTATATTAGTTTATCTAGTTGTTTTTTTTCCGTTTTTTATATAATATGAAGTAGAGTAAAAGGAGGTCTCCATATGCTATCACCCGAAAAAATCGAGCGAATCAACGAATTGGCTCGGATAAAGAAAGAAAAAGGCTTATCAGAAGCGGAAAAAAAAGAACAATTAGAGTTAAGAGAAGAGTATTTAAATGCCTTTCGCTCGGGAATGAGACATCATATTGAAGGAATGAAAATCGTCGATCCTGAAGGAAATGATGTCACACCAGATAAATTAAAAGAAATCCAGAAGAAAAAAGGCTTACACAACCGGAAAAACAACTTTTAGTAAAAAATACTAAAAATCATTGCTTTTTCTAGTGGTATCTTATAAAATGGTATGTGAGTAATAAAGGTAAAAAAAACCTAAATTAATAGGAGGGGTTATTTTGTTTGACAAAATCGACCAACTAGGCGTAAACACGATTCGTACATTAAGTATTGAAGCAGTTCAAAAGGCAAATTCTGGACATCCGGGGCTACCGATGGGGGCAGCACCAATGGCGTATGCACTATGGACAAAACATTTGAAAGTAAATCCGACTACTTCTAAAAACTGGGCGGATCGTGATCGATTCGTATTATCAGCTGGTCATGGTTCTGCGATGTTGTATAGCTTATTGCATCTGGCTGGTTATCAAGTTTCGATTGATGATTTAAAACAATTTCGTCAATGGGATTCAAAAACACCAGGACATCCTGAAGTGAACCATACAGACGGTGTCGAAGCAACTACTGGTCCATTAGGTCAAGGTATTGCGATGGCTGTTGGGATGGCAATGGCAGAAGCACACTTAGCAGCAACATATAACAGAGAAAACTTCAACATCGTGGATCATCACACCTACGCTATCTGTGGTGACGGCGATTTGATGGAGGGCGTTTCTCAAGAAGCTAGCTCAATGGCTGGTCACATGAAACTAGGAAAATTGATTGTTTTGTATGATTCAAATGATATTTCTTTAGATGGCCCAACGTCAAAAGCCTTCACGGAAAATGTAGGGGCTCGCTATGAAGCATATGGCTGGCAACATATTTTAGTCAAAGATGGCAATGATCTTGAAGCAATCTCTAAAGCAATCGAAGCTGCTAAAGCAGAGACAGACAAACCGACATTGATCGAAGTAAAAACAGTGATCGGGTATGGATCACCGAAAGAAGGTACTTCAGCAGTTCACGGAGCGCCAATCGGTGATGAAGGAATCAAGATGGCAAAAGGCGTCTATGGTTGGGAATATCCAGACTTTACAGTTCCTGAAGAAGTAGCTGCTCGTTTCCACCAAACAATGGTGGAGGAAGGCCAAAAAGCAGAAGCTGCTTGGCATGAAATGTTCAAGAACTATAAACATGCGTATCCTGAATTAGCGCAACAATTTGAAGATGCGTTTGCTGGGAAGTTGCCTGAAAACTGGGATGCTGAATTACCATCTTATGATGAAGGCAGCAGTCAAGCAAGTCGTGTATCAAGTAAAGAAGTGATCCAAGAGCTTTCTAAAGCAGTACCAAGCTTCTGGGGCGGTTCTGCTGATCTATCTGGTTCAAACAATACGATGGTCGCAGCAGACAAAGATTTCACTCCTGAACACTATGAAGGACGTAACATCTGGTTTGGTGTACGTGAATTTGCAATGGCATCGGCGATGAATGGTATCCAATTACATGGAGGCACACGTATCTATGGTGGTACATTCTTCGTATTCGTTGATTACTTGCGTCCAGCCGTTCGTTTAGCAGCTATCCAGAATACACCGGTAATTTATGTGTTGACACATGATTCAGTTGCTGTTGGTGAAGATGGACCAACCCACGAACCAATCGAGCAATTGGCATCTGTAAGATGTATGCCAGGGGTTCACGTGATTCGCCCAGCTGATGGAAATGAAACTCGTGCAGCTTGGAAAGTCGCAATGGAATCAACGGATACACCAACGATCTTAGTATTGAGTCGTCAAAACTTACCTGTACTTCCAACGACAAAAGAAGTTGCGGATACAATGGTGAAAAAAGGTGCATACGTGTTATCACCAGCAAAAGGAGAAACCCCTGAAGGTATCTTGATTGCTACTGGTTCTGAAGTAGATTTGGCTGTGAAAGCACAAAAAGAACTTGCTGAAGCTGGCAAAGATGTCTCTGTTGTTTCAATGCCAAGTTTTGATCTTTTTGAAAAACAATCAGCGGAATACAAAGAAAGTGTCTTGCCAAAAAATGTCAAGAAACGCGTAGCAATTGAAGCTGCTGCTTCCTTTGGTTGGGAACGTTATGTCGGCACAGAAGGAACAACGATCACGATCGATCATTTTGGTGCATCTGCTCCAGGAAATAAAATTCTTGAAGAATTTGGCTTCACTGTTGAAAATGTCGTTCGTACATTTGAACAATTATAAAAAATACTGTCATATATTTGGCTCAAAAATAATCCGTGTTTGAATCCTCTGTTTTCTAATGTGTTTTAGAATGATGAGTTGACGTCCAAACACTGAGAAAAAACTATCGACCGAGATTCTGCACAAATCCTCGGTCGATAGTTTTGTGTTCATAAGGAAAGAGTCATCAATGTAGTTCTTGTGTGCGAGTAGATGATCAGCAAGGGTGGCTCGTGTGAGAATCAAGAAATGGTGAAAACGGCATGATTGGAGATGGCAAAAAACAGGAAAACTTTGTTCATCAAGGGAGCCGAATACTAGAAAACTTGACAAATGCTTCAAATTAGATTAAGTTGTTTCTTATCGCATCAACAGAAGGTGTTCGGTATTCTGTTTTACGATCGATTTATGTTACGGATTATTTCGCTAATGTTACTTAAAGATTACAAAAAGTAAATTTTTTAAGATTAGTTTGAGTTTCCTGAAATTTAAAAGTATAATTTAATTAATTAAGTTTGTTTAAAGATAGAAAATTTTATTTAGAGTTTTTTATTTTTTGAGGAGGAATTCGAATGCAAGAGCTGAAGACCCGCAGTGCCCGACACCAGAAAAGTAAAAGAACTTTGGTGATCAATAAAAAGGCAATTGCTCCTTTAGTAGGGACAACATTGCTCGTTGGGCCAATGATGGTTACAGCAGCACCACAACATGTACGTGCAGACGAACAAGCGCCGCAAAATACAACTGATCCTCAAGCGTTTATCAATCAAATTGGTTGGTCTGCTTCAGAAGTGGCTGCAAGTAATGACTTGTACGCTTCTGTAATGATAGCCCAAGCATTATTGGAAAGTGCTTATGGAACTTCAGGATTATCCAGTGCTCCGAATTATAATCTATTCGGTGTAAAAGGTAGTTATGGTGGGCAGGTTGTTTATATGGCTACGCAAGAATATATTGATGGACAATGGGTAACGATGAATGAACCTTTCCGCAAGTATTCTTCTTATTGGGAGTCTTTCCAAGATCATGCGAATGTTTTACGTTCGACTAGTTTTTCAACTGGCGATTATCATTATTCTGGCGTATGGAAAAGCAATACGACTAGTTTCTATGATGCGACTGCCTATTTGACAGGTAGATACGCGACTGATCCTGATTATGGTACAAAATTGAACTCATTGATTAATACGTATAATTTAACTCGTTTTGATACACCATCTACTGGATCAACATCGTCTTCAACAAGTACTACGACGACAACAAGTACAACCACAACGACGACAACGAGTAGCAAATCAACTGCATCTTCTGGTGGTACTTATACGGTCGTTTCAGGAGATACTTTATGGGATATCGCCCAAAAGTACGGAATGTCTGTTGACGATCTAATGGCCAAAAATGGAATGTCGATGTCCAACTATTCTTTACTAGTCGGTCAAGAGTTGAATGTGTAGCTTTACTTATTATTCATAAGCAAAGAAATGTCTAAAATGATATTTCTTTGCTTTTTTGTATTATAATAGGAAAGACGAATTATTCGCCAGAAGCTTCTGATTTGTATTATGATAAAGAAGAAGACGAGATGAGGAGGAATATACACATGACACAATTATATCATTCAATTACAGAGTTGATTGGGAGAACCCCGATCGTCAAGCTAAACCACTTGGTTCCTGAAGGGTCAGCGGAAGTTTATGTGAAACTTGAATTTTTTAATCCTGGCGGCAGTGTAAAAGACCGGATCGCATTAAGTATGATTGAAAAAGCAGAACAAGATGGAATACTGAAACCTGGAGATACGATCATTGAACCAACCTCAGGTAATACTGGTATTGGTTTAGCCATGGTAGGGGTAGCTAAAGGGTATAAAGTGATTATTGTCATGCCTGAAACGATGAGTATGGAACGTCGGTTATTGATGAAGGGCTATGGAGCAGAATTGATTTTGACTCCAGGATCAGAAGCAATCAGTGGGTCGATCAAAGAAGCAAAACGCTTAGCAGAAGAACACGGCTATTTCATGCCACTTCAATTTGAAAATCCAGCGAATCCAGCGATCCATGAAAAAACAACAGGACATGAAATCCAAGAAGCTTTTGGCGTCAATGGACTAGATGCGTTTGTGGCTGGGATCGGTACAGGTGGAACAATCACTGGGGCAGGTAGAGAGTTAAAACGAGTATATCCATCAATTGAAATCGTTGGAGTCGAACCTGCTGAATCTGCTATCTTAGAAGGGAAAGCAGCGGGACCACATAAAATCCAAGGAATCGGTACAGGTTTTGTTCCTGGTACACTAGATACCTCTGTTTATGATAAGGTGGTTGGCATCAAAGGTGACGAAGCAATGGAGACTGCGAGACGTGTTGGGAAAGAAGAAGGCATTTTAGTCGGGATTTCTTCTGGAGCAGCAATTGCAGCGGCACTCAAAGAAGCTGCACTTTTAGGAAAAGGCAAAAAAGTATTGGCTATCGTTCCTGATAATGGAGAACGTTATTTGTCTACACCGTTGTATCAAGAACTTTAATAAAAAAGATAGTTGATGATAAATAAGTGTTTAGGATAAAATAATAGAGTCAAAGGCGTAAAAAGAGGGATTCATTCTTGATTTACGCCTTTTTTCGCAATATTTTAATTATTTTGAAATTTCTTTTCACGAAAAGTAGATTTTAAAAAATAAAAATAGTATGATAAGACGAGAATAACAACTTTGGGGTGTTTAAAAAATGGAGAACAAAATAGTCGAAGAAGCAATTGGTAAGTTAAAAAAAGAAAATATACGAATTACACCTCAGCGGTACGCGGTGCTAGAATACCTGATCGAACATCATTCTCATCCAACAGCCGATGAGATTTATCGAGCTCTGGAGCATCGTTTTCCAAATATGAGTGTCGCAACGGTATATAACAATTTGAGATTGTTTACCTCAATCGGGTTCGTACAAGAGATGAAATATGGGGATGCATCTAGTCGATTCGATTTCAGTTCAAAACGTCATTATCATGTCATTTGTGAAAACTGCGGGAAAATCGTGGATTTCCATTATCCTGGCTTGGAAGATATCGAAATGGCGGCAAGTCGCTTAACTGACTTCGAAATCAAAGAACATCGTTTAGAATTATATGGTCTTTGCCCAGAATGCAAGGGGAAGTAGTTTTGGGTTGCTTAGGACAGTAAACAAATATGGATGAACCAAGTTAAAAAAGCTAGTTTGACAAAAAAGTCACTAGCTTTTTTTATTTTTTTCTTAATCATTCACAAACTAAAGGACAATTGTGTGTTTATTCACATAAGTAGAGCTATTAAATCGGTGTTTATCTAAAAGAATGCTTGCAATACAACAAGCTTATCTTTGTGAATTCACAAGCATTAAACTGTTGTATCCGTTTTATTTTTGATATAGTGAAGTTTGTCAAAGGACAAAACGTTAATCGGAGGGATTCACATATGAAAGTTGTAGTAATTGGCTGCACACATGCAGGAACAGCAGCCGTAAAAAGTATCTTAAAAAATCATCCAGAAGCAGATGTTACGGTATATGAGCGAAATGACAATGTTTCATTTTTATCCTGTGGGATCGCATTATATGTTGGTGGTGTAGTAAAAGACCCAGCCGGTTTATTCTATTCTAATCCTGAAGAGCTTCATTCTTTAGGGGCAACTGTAAAAATGGAACATGATGTCACTGATGTAGATACTGAAAATAAAAAAGTGACAGCGAAAGATTTGAATACGGGAGAAGTTGAAACCGTTTCTTACGATAAATTAGTCATGACTACAGGTTCATGGCCAATCATTCCACCAATCAAAGGAATCGAATCAGAAAACATTCTGTTATGTAAAAATTATAATCAAGCGAATGAGATCATCGCTAAGGCTGAAGAAGCAAAACGTGTAGTGATCGTAGGTGGAGGCTACATCGGGATCGAATTGGTCGAAGCATTTGTTGAATCAGGTAAACAAGTGACATTGATCGATGGACTTGATCGTATTCTTAACAAATACCTTGATAAACCATTCACAGATATCCTTGAAAAAGAACTTGTTGATCGAGGCGTCACATTAGCCTTGGGAGAAAATGTTTCTGAATTTATTGCAGATGACAACGGCAAAGTAAAACAAGTTGCAACACCAAAAGAAACATTTGATGCAGATATGGTTATTCTATGTGTTGGGTTTAGACCGAATACTACTCTGATCAAGGGTAAAGTAGATACATTGCCAAATGGTGCCATCAAAGTGAATGAGTACATGCAAACGAGTGACCCAGATATTTTTGCGGCTGGAGACTCTGCGGTAGTGAATTACAATCCAAGTGGAACACAAAACTATATTCCTCTTGCTACGAATGCAGTACGTCAAGGTTTGCTTGTAGGGAATAATCTAACGGAACATAAAATGGCTTATCGTGGTACACAAGGTACGTCAGGACTTTATCTATTTGGGTGGACGATTGGTTCAACCGGTGTGACAAAAGAAAGTGCACCTATGAATAATCTTGATGTAGAAGCAACTGTCTTTGAAGACAATTATCGTCCTGAGTTTATGCCAACGACTGAAAAAGTCATGATGGAATTAGTTTATGAAAAAGGAACGAACCGTATCGTTGGCGCTCAATTTATGTCTAAATACGATATTACGCAATCTGCGAATACGATGTCGTTAGCTGTTCAAAATAAAATGACCGTCGAAGATCTAGCGCTTTCTGACTTTTTCTTCCAACCACATTTTGATCGCCCTTGGAACTACTTGAACTTGTTAGCTCAAGCAGCTCTTGGCGAAATCGAAACAGCACAATAGTTAGAAGGCACCTGTGTATTTTTTGCTTTGTTTCGATAAAGGCCGATCGTCTTGATTTTAGGAATGATTTCTTCAACCGAAGCAGCCGCTAAGTCTTCAGGCGTAGGAAATGCCTCAAACAGGGCAGGAGTTGCTTTATTT
>JACRYO010000207.1_pt1 | contig 14332 bp, 12 predicted proteins | sample 8023221 | NCBI WGS metagenome assembly JACRYO01 (sample SAMN15823180, study PRJNA655841) | gut metagenome | isolation source: fecal sample D85 from dog with diarrhoea from SPCA | host: Canis lupus familiaris | place: South Africa: Mmabatho, Mahikeng | collected 2019-09 | reverse complement strand
GATACTTTATCTCTACTCCTCATTGCAAAGAAAAAATCAGAAGCACTAAAAGACTATCACCCCTATATAAAAGAATCGATTCGCCTTTATTCAAATATTGCTATCCACCTATTAGAGATGAAAAATTTCAAATTAGCGTTGGTTGCGATCAAAGAACTAGAACAAATCGAAGTCGGCGAAGAACATATTTACGAAAAAATTCTCTTGAAATTTTGGAAGCAGCTCTCCATCTACATTCAAAATCCTTCCACCGATACATTTACAGAAATGCAAACATTACTCGATCATCTATCCTTTTTCGATTGTCACTCACTGATCCGAATGCTAAGCGAAATCACTACTTTCACAGTCAAAGTCATTCCATACAAGTAACTCGTTCATACTAAAAATTGATTTCAGATACTACTTCCTGAGTGATAGCGGGTTAGGTTTCCTGTGAATCAGGGGAAGAATGAGGGTAATGCAAAAAGAGCACTGATCCGAGGTTGGGACAGAAGTGTTTCTTACTTTTGTCCCACTCTCAGGTCAGTGCTCAAGTATCGAATAATAAAAATAGCTGTTTAAAAATGAAATCTCACGTAAAAATTATCCCGGCTATTGACTCTTATCCGCTTGTTTTATTATTTTATTTAACTGTTATTGTATCAACATCAACTGAATAACCTTGCTCATTAAAAAACTCAATAGTATTAATGCCTTTATTTAAGAGAGCTTCAAACTCAAATGAATCTTTTTTCTCCCATCCTCCAGAGTTAAGAGTTAGTGTTTTGGTTTCGCCATGATTAACTCTATATTGCAATTGACGATTTTCACCAGAAAAATAAGAAATGGATATTTTATGACTACCATTATTTGGTGAGTATAACTGATCGTATACTGCCTTATTTTCGTTTCCATTTCCTAAAAATCTAATTGCACGCCCGGAAGATGCTACTGATAAGTTTCCAGATTTTGCTTCTCCATACAATGCTGCATCCTCTGCTTCAACTGTATATGGTAACGTTGGTTTAACTTGATACGCTCTCCAATAATCTATTTCAAACTGCTTAGGATATGGAATTGTTGGATCAAATGGCCCCGTCCAACCGCCATGTCGTTTCTCATAAAGCCCTAGTAGTGTTAGCATTGGATAATTTGGACTTTTATTAATTGTAGAAGTAAGTTGCCCATCAACATATAGCTTCATATTTTTCTCTGTCCATTCAAATCCGTATACATGAAAGTCTTTAGTCAAATCGACTCCCTGATCAACATCATAAGTTTCACTAGCCTGTCCATCATTCCAAGCTAACCAATTGAATTTTGTCACTCGTGGTTGAAGCCCAGGTATTTCAAATATATCTATTTCCCCATTTTGACGTGAATTCGGATTTTGGTCTTGTTGTGCACCAATCATCCACCAAGCACTGTGCATCCCCCCTCCAATTTGCGCTTTTGCCCTAATCTCAAAATATCCATATTTTTGAATATGTTGAAGCCTTGTTTCCTCATGGTGATCATTGTCAGGATAATTATTCCATCGATGCAACCAATCTTTTTCAGCAGTTTGAATACCAGATATTACTGTTTCTTGATCATAGCTCGGATCCCACGGAGTATTCCATGGTTCAACCTTCAAGCTTAACTTACCATCACTAATTTCATAGTTAGCTTTTGTGTTTTCGGGTGTCCAATGTGGAAGGTACTCATCATTCCATAGTTTTGGGGTTAAAGATACATCTGGCACGTTAAATTCATCTGAGGCTGTAATAAAATAACCATCTTTTTCGGGAGTCCCTTCTGAAATATTTGCTGCAAAGCCAGATTTTGAAAAACCTACAGTAACTAGTGTAACGGATAAAGCAGTAACAATACTCACTTTGATTTTTTTCATACTCCTACTTTCCTCACATTTCTATAAGTTTAAATAGTGGAATAGAGTCAATAGCCCAAATAATTTTTACGAAGTATTTTATTTTTAAGTAGCTAGGTCTTTCTTCAGATTCCGCAACAGTTCCTAATTTGTTTCCAGTAGATCGAGTATTTTTAGATGCAGATTTAATCACTTTTTCCTTTAGTTTTTTTCAAATTCTTTCACGTAGCATTTTGCGATATTGTGTTGGTGTATATCCATACTTCTTTTTGAATGCTTCAATGATATTTTGTGGTTTTCTGTACCCCACCAACTCCGTAATCATTTTCACTTGTAGGTTTGTAGTCACTAGTAAGTCTCTCATTTTTAACAAGCGTTGTTCTAAAATATAATGAGAAAGATTTTTTCCTGTTTCTTGTTTGTATACTCTTGACAAATAAACAGGGTGCATGTGAACAATTTCGGCCAGTATGTCGATTGATAATGTCTCACCTATATTTTGCTTGATATACTCTTCTACGATTAATACGACTTGATTAGAGTCCTCGATTTTTTGATTTCCTTTAATGTTATTCACGTACAGCATATCTTTTAATTGATCATCTAATCCTAGAGCTAATAATTCTGATAATGTTCTTCCCTGTAGCAACTCCGGTTGGCATTCAACTATTAAATATACTAGCCTTAACTTGGTTAAAATATTTTGCCCATTATTTTCTTTCATCTCGTTAAGAATTTTAGTCAAATCCTCCCACTTGTTTGCAACAATATCTTTGTGAAATCTCTCTACCTCAATCAGTGATTCTGGAACTGTCTGCTGATAGATTTGTGCAAAAAAATCACTTTGGATTCTTTGGCTCGAAAGTTTATTGCCTTTTTCATTTTTGAAAAAACCATAAACCTTCTTCTGCCACGTAAAAGGAAGGATAGGTGTTGCTCCATATTCAATAACGCCAGGAACATAGTGACGTTTCAGTAACTTACTGAAGATTTCAAAACAATGCTTATCGTCCTCAATTCTGCCGATTAATAGTGCTAAATATAAGTTTTCCATTGAAACATTATCTACTATTTTTTCAACAGATAAATCTTTGATTATCTTTGTAATCGTTTGTTCTAATTCATCAGGGAAAATCGGCTTTAACAAATAGTCAGAAACACCGTACCGAATAGCTTTTTGTGCATACTCAAAATCAGAATAACCAGAAATAATAATTGCTTTACTTACTCCATTGACTTTTTGAACTAAATCAATTCCTGTTACTTCAGGCATACGAATGTCAGTAATGAGCAAATCTGGAACATAGCCAGATTCTAGCTTTAAAAGAGCTTCTTTTGAACTGGTAAAAGAAGTAATTTCGTTAAAACCAAAATTTTGCCAATTGATGACATTCGTTAAAAATCTCACTATTTTTTTTTCATCATCAACTATCAATAGTTTCATTCTCATTAATCCCTTCTTTTGGATTAAATTCAAAGGATACCGATAAACCACCTAATACACTTTGACTAAATTTAAGTCTTGACGTATGACCATAATAATTCATTAAACGCTGGTTAATATTCCACAGCCCAACAGAGTCTGAAATTTCTTCTCTAGAATCTAAATTGATTTTACTTTCCAAAAAGTGGATTCCTTCTTCTGAGATCCCAGGACCATCGTCTTCTATTGAAATACTGTAATTGTCGTTAACAAATTTTACATTCACGATAATCTTTTTAGCACCATCTTTTGCTTCAATACCGTGTGCAATTGCATTTTCAATCAGCGGTTGAATTAGTAATGGTAAGATGGGGATTTCTGCTGCCCCCTCTATCATATTGATTTCAAATTCAAATTCTTTACGTAAAGCTTGAACGATTAGATAGTGACGCGCAAAATCAATTTCCTCTCCAATAGTGACCGTATCTAGTTTTTTAGTTAAATAGCGGTAATATCCTGCTAGATGCCGAGTCATTTCTACAACTGCTTTAGGATCATCAGCAACAGAGACAATATAAAAGAGGCTATTGTAGAGAAAATGAGGCTGGATCTGCGATTGAAATTGTCTTTCTTCAGCTAATTCTCGTTGCTTTATTTCTTTTGACAAAGATTTCAACAATTTTTGAATGCTTGAAACCATTTGATTAAACTGCTCAAATAAATAGCCAAACTCATTATTATGCACATTATCAATACGAATATCATAATTTCCCTGTTCAACTTTTTGCAGTTTATCAATAAACAATCTAAGTTCAGAGACAACATTTCTATAATAGAGGAAAATCAAGACACATCCAAAAAGAATAATAAATACAATTGCGCTGGCAATAATAATAGTATTTCGGGTATAAATAGCATCATTATCAGAAGTAGGTAGTGCCGTTACAATTAGAACTTCAGAATCAGGTACTTTGTCTACCACAAATCTATTTAGCGATCTTGAGAGTTGAACAACTTCCTTACCCTTATTTTTTTCTAATAGAGAATAGGCATTGTAAACATCAGATTGAATTTTTTTTGACCCACCAAAAATTTGTCGATTAGGTAAAACAATGGCAGATTCATTAGCATTGACCTTAAGCATTTCCTGTGTTTCCAATAAGAGAGCATCGGACATCTTAATAGCAACAATAACTTCATCATTTTCAATATTGCCAAAAGTGTACTTCATGAAAAAATAAAGTCCTCTTTCCGTCGCACGCCATTCTCCTCCATTCGGTATAGCCTTTGGCAATTCCTTTTTCATATTAAGGTTTGTTTCAGTTGAAATAAAAATATTTGATTTGGGCCAACAGATTAAAATACTAGCCATTTCGCTATTATTAATCAAACGCTCCTTTAACATTTTCTTTATATTTAAAAGATTGTCCAAGTATTCCTGGTTTCCTCCCCTACTTTGTAAACCACGTAGATCTTTTACTGATTTATAAATTAAAATTGTAGAAGCATTTTCTTCAATAGTTCTCTGACTATCTTGCATTCGTTTGTTGGCATATGCTAACTGATTCTCCGTCAAATTTACTAAATTACTTTGATTAGTTTTAACTGTTTGGTAATAAAAATAACCGATAATAATCAATATAGCCATTATAAAAACAACTAGCATTGCTAATAAAAAAGTTGCTTTCTTTCGCATTGTTCCTCCTTAATAGCCTCACGAAAAAAGTCGACTAGAAGCGAGACCCTAGAAAAGTTACGATTCAAAAAACAAAGTGATTTGAACGTCTAATTTTGAAAAGTTAATTTCAGTACATTTTTGCAATCGTTTTCACAATTTTTTAATTGATTGCATGGAGAACAACTTTTCAACAACTTCCTAGAATTTCTTCTCATTTTTATTAACAGTATAGCATTTAGCATCTGTTTAAAATAATAGGTTTTCCAAAATCTGATTGCAATATTACAAAATCATCATTTCCCATTAACTCTTCATTGTCATTTGTTCTCCACATTCCTTTAGGTAAAAATACTTTACGAGTATATTGTCCTTTTACCACAATCGGAGCAACTAAAAATTGACTACCTAACATGAACTGATCAATTATCTTTTCAGCACCACTATCTGGGAATTCATAAGCCATATATCTAACAATTGGTTCTCCTGTCTTAGCCGCATGGTCTACTAAAGCAAGAATATCCTTTGAATACACTTTCCGTATTGCTATAGCTTTTTGAATAGCTCTAAAATGAATCTTATCTAGCACACGATATGGTGCAGCTGAAAATTGCATTGCTGGCATTAGGCAAGCAATTTCACTGTGCCGAACAAATAATTCTTGATCTAAATTATCACTACATTCTTGAAAATTTAAATACTCCCCACCTCCAATCATATCCGGACAACTATAAGGATATCCCATAATTCCTTGCGCCAATGTATCTGGAATTAAGGAGACTATGCCATTTTCACCCCATGCATGGTTCTTATCGCAAAGACGTTGCAAAATTGGTCTTCCACCAGCTTTAAAGGTAACACGATATTCATTAAAAGCGTATTTTTCACCAAACTTTGCCCATGCGATTGACTGCTCATTTGGTGTTGCCTTAGCAAATGTAACATTTTCACGATCATAATAAATACTATCACCCGCATCAAACTTAAAACCGTCTACACCTAATTTTACTAAATCATTTAATTGTCCATCCAACCATTCACAGGCCTTTGGATTAGTCATGTCCAAAACAGCAGAATAACCGTTCCACCATTTGGTAATAAATGGCTCCCCATTTTTATTGGTTACAAGTAACTTTTTATCTCGCGCTTCGCGATACTTAACTGTATCCGGTGTGACAAAAGGACATACCCACAACATTACTTGGTAACCCATATCCTTTAGTCTGTTGATCATTTTCTTAGGACTAGGAAAATGTCCGGAATGAAACTGCCAATCACCATAAGAGTTTGACCAACCATCATCAATCATCAATACTCCAGCTGGTAAACCATTATTGAGAATATCTACTGCATATTGCTCAATTGCTTGCTGATTTTGAAAAAAAGTTAATTCAATCCAAGAATTATAGATTGGCTTTTCAAATAGTTCTTTTGCTGGTGTCTCATGGTGAAAGGGGAAATGCTTTTTCATTGCTGCTAAATACGCCCCTCTAAGAGAACTAAAGCCACCTGCAACAATCACATCATCCGGTAATTCAATTATGCCATTTTCAAAGATTGCTTTGAACCCAGCGTCCCGCCATAAGTAACGTCCCTTTGAAGATACAAAAAAGGGCACAGCTTGATTTAAAGAATTATTGATTGTTAGATCAATCGTTGCACTACTGTTAGCATCCAGTGGCATTTTCATGCCATCTACCACGTAGCCACCATACCAATACTCATTTTCACTAAAATTTATTTTCATATCTTTTACCTTCCTATTACCAGATTATAATTTACCACCCGAAGTTGCAATTCCTTCAATAAAGCGCTTTTGAAAAATAATAAACAGCAATAGCATCGGCCAAATTGCCAATAACGAGCCGGCCATAAGTTCAGGATAGTTAGTTGCATATTGTCCTTGTAATGTTGCTAGCCCAGCGGATAGTGGCATTTTAGTTTCTGAAATATTAACAATTAACGGCCACATCAAATCTTTAAAAGCAAATAACGCAGTGAAGATACCTAACGCAACTAAGCCTGAACGTGCTAGGGGTAACATAATTTTGAAGAAAATTTGCCAAATATTGCAACCATCTAAAACTGCTGCTTCCTCTAACTCATCTGGTAACCCCATAAAGAATTGACGCAATAAGAACGTCCCGAAAGCACTAACCAACCCTGGTAAAATTAGACCACTGATTGTATCCAACATTCCTAATTTTTGTGCGAGTAAAAACTGTGGTGTGATAAAAATTTGTGATGGGATCATCATTTGCACTAGAACGATGCTAAATAGCGTATTACGAAACGGAAAATCAATTCTGGCAAATGCATATGCCGCCATTGAACTGAAAATCAAGGCAAAGGCTACCCGACCAACAATCATTAATAATGTATTGATGTAGAAATTTATAAACGGCAGTTTTTCCAAGATTTCAGGGAAATTTTGCCATTGTGGATTAGTTGAAAAAATAATTGGTGGGATCGCAATTGATTCTGATAAAGTTTTCACTGATGTCAACGCCATCCAAATAAATGGCATAATCATGATCACAGCACCGATTATTAAAATTGTATGGACAATGATTTTATTTTTTGTTTTCATTTCACTCATGTTTATCCTCCTAGTAATTCACCCATTTTTTCTGTAATTTCATCTGTAAAGTAGTAATCAACGCAATAATGATTAGTAAGACCACAACGATTGCTGCGCCATAACCTTTATTATTCAACATGAAGGAATGTTTGAAGAACATATAAACCAATGTTTGGGTATAAGGGATGACTTCACTCTTTGAATCAAACATCAAATAAATTACGTCGAAAACTTGCAATGAACTAATCATTGTTGTGACTGTTACAAAAAATAATGTTGGTGATACTAGTGGCAAAGTAATGGAGAAAAATTGGCGAATTGGGCCAGCACCATCTAGACCAGCTGACTCATAATAATCTTTGGGAATCTCTTTTAATCCTGCTAAAAGAATGACCATATTATAACCAACTGCACTCCAAATACCGACAATAGCAATTGCAATAATAGATATTTTCGGATCACCTAACCATGCTGGACCTTTAATCCCTATTAAATTAAGCACATAATTAATCAAACCGTATTCAGAATTGTATAACCAACGCCATACCATCGCGACTGCTGCCGGTGTCGCAACTACTGGTAAAAAATAAATAACACGATATAAACTTAACCCTTTGATTTTTTGATTCATCAAAACAGCTGATAGAAGAGAAAATATAATAATACCAGGAACAGTAATTAATGAATATTTGATTGTATTCCAAATAGCTAATGGAAATTGTGGATCTTGTAAAAGTCTTTCATAATTTTCCAATCCAGAAAAAGTAGAGGTCCCTAATCCTGACGTCTTTTGAAAACTCATTGCAATCGTTTCAATTGCCGGTTTAATATTTAAGAAGAACAATCCTAAAATAGTTGGAAGTACGAATAGCATTCCCCAAAAAGTTGCATCCTTTTTATATTTCTTTTTTCCTAAGATAAAATATTGTTTTTTATTCACTGGTTTTGTAGTCTTAATTGAACTATCCACGATAATGTCCTCCTTATAAAAAGCACGGGACAATACTAGGTACTGTATTATCCCGTAATCTTCATCTAGCAACGAATAGCTTACTCTGACAGAATACGATCAACTTCTTTGGCAACTTTATCTGTTGCTTCTTCAACAGTTTCTTTGCCACTAAACATTGGTGCCAATCCTTCTGTCGCTGTATTCTCAGCATTGTTGAAGTTTGGGCCGTTTGGACGAAGTACGCCATAATCAAGCATTTCTGAAAAAGCTCCCATGTTGAATGTATCTTTAGTCGCATCAACAAAATTAGCCTCTGTACCTTTATAAGCTGGAATAGCTGCTGTTGATGAACCTTGAATTTCCATTCCTTTTTTCGAGCTTAAAAATTCTACAAACTTAACTGCGGCATCTTTATTTTTAGTATAAGCTGATACAGAATTCGCTAAGCCATTATAGACAGTTGCTTGTACTTTTCCTTTTGGTAAAACGGCAACATCACAATTGTTTTTGACATCTTCATTATCAGAAAATTCTCCAAACATCCAAGAACCATCAAAGATCATTGCAACTTTACCTGATGTAAAGAGACTTCGCACATCATTTTCAGCAATTTGAGCCGCTGTTGGTGATGACTTGTCAGTCAACGAGAAGTCTGTCCACCATTGTAATGCTTCTCGTGTCGCCGAAGAATTTAGTTCTGATTTTTTCTTATCATCAGAAATTACTTTACCTTCATTTTGAAAAATGGCACTATAGTAACCGACTTCAGTATCATTTGGTGCTGCAAAACCGTAAATTCCTTTGTCAGAATCCGTTAATTCTTTCGATACCTCTTTTAATTTATTCCAATCCCAAGTTCCATCAGGATATTCAATCTTTTTGTCATCGAAGATTTTTTTGTTATACCATAATCCAACAGTACTTACATCTTTGGGAATACCATAGTTTTTACCGTCGTTACTGTATAATTTCACTAAATCATCTGGGAAGTTTCCTTCTTCTTTTTTATAAGAATCAGAGATATCCAACAAGGTTCCTGCTTTCATATAACGATCCGCTTCACTACCATGCATCCAAAATACATCAGGAAGTGTTTGTCCATTGGCACTGGCTTCTAACTTCGTCCAATATTGATCCCAAGGAATAACTTGAACTTTTACATTGATATTTTTATTTTCCTTCATGAATTCATCCGCAAGTTCTTTCATTCCCGGCTGTTGAATTTGATCCCAAATTGCATATGTAATTTCAGTTTTTTTGCCCCCAGACGAGTTTTCTTCTTTTGATCCACACCCTACGATACCTACTGCTAATGCCACCATACCTAAACCAAAAACTGCCAATTTTTTCATTTTCATAATTTTCCCTCCTGTTACTTATTTTTATGTTTACATCTTAATGCAACCGCTTTCTTAAGTAAAATACCTATTTCAAAGAAAAGTACCCAATCGCTAACTTTTTGATAAAATTATCAATGAATTTTCAAATATCAATGGAACTAACCATTATAAAATTGAGAATTCGACTAATTATCAAAAAAATCCCGACTGAACATCTGTCGAGATTTTAAAATCCAATCATGATTCTTATTGTAGCTCTTATAGATAGATCAATTTATCTGCGAATGCGGCTATCTCAATATCGTGTGTAACCACAACGACAGATTTACCACTCTTACACAGGTCTTTGAAAATGTTTAAAACATGCTTTGTATTTTTATGATCTAAATTTCCAGTTGGCTCATCCGTAAAAAGAACATCGAATTTTTTCGATAATGCTCTAGCTAAAGCAATCCTTTGTTGCTCTCCCCCGCTTAATTCATAAACTTTTTTAGTAAGTATCGATTCCGTCAAACCAACTTTTTCTATAATTTCCCTCAAGTCTTCCTTTTCAAAGGACGGATTTAATTTAGCACCCAAATCTATATTATACTTAGCAGATTTATCATCTAAGAGTGCAAAATTTTGAAACAAATAGGCAATAGTATTCCTCCTGATTTTTTGAATTTCACTTGACGATCGACTACTTTTTTCTTTATAAATAATACTACCAGCATCCGGTTTGATCATCAAAGACATCAAACCCAATAAAGTAGATTTTCCAGAGCCACTCTCCCCCAATATACATATAAATTCCCCTTTTGAGATTGTAGTCGAGAAATTTTCAATTACTTTTTTACCTTTGTAAGATTTATGGACATTCTCTATCTTTATCATAAGGAACCTCCTCTTATGAATTTTTCAAAATAGCGTGTTGCATACTTTTTGTCACAAAAAACAATTGCAACAAACCCTAAAACAATGATACCGAGTAACAAAATGCCCGATCCCATCTTTAATTTCCATACAACAGTGAATCCTATCAATAAAATATCCATTACAAAAGTAGTTAGTAAAGAAAAGATATTACGTTTCCAAAAACTGTAACCAAGCGAAGTTTTTAAAAAGTAGATTGTCTCGTAATATTTATATAATAGCTTAAGAAATGATAGAAGTAGGAATATACTCAAAATAGATAATATCAGAATACTTACAATACTGTTAATCAGTTGAAATCTTACATTCATTAGCGCTAATCCATTTTGAGAATAGAGAGATTGTGTTTGATCTATAATAGCTCCTAAATCATTTTTTATAAGAATATCCAAGATACTAGCATACGGCTTCGGATGGCTTTCGTAAAAATAAAATCCTCCTCCTGAAGTGAAGAGATTCCCATAAAATACACCATCTAAGTTATCTTCAAAAATGATCGCAACTGGATCTTCAATTCTATATCTGTCCTGAGCACTTCCATGGTTAGTATTAAATGTAAAATACGTTTGATTATTTTTTGCATAGACAATATTGACCGACAAACTTAAAGACGTTTCATCAATCTTGCCCTCTTGCCGATCCCTAAGCATATTCTCAATTTCAATCATCCGAAACTGGTAGTCCTTCAAATAATTTTCCCTGATTTCATGTTCATACTGTTTATATTTTTCTGGAACTACTATAGTTAGCGTTCCTTTATCCGAATGCAGAAGCTCTTCTACTTTCCCTGTTTCTACAAGTTGTATATTATTCTTCTTTATGTAATTGGCATCTACGATTATAGATCTGCCGTAAGGGCTGACTATCTTATCATGTTCATTTTCCGTATTGATTTGATAAAGAAAAATTGGATTATTCGGGTCACCATTTACTATTGAGAAATTATCTGCTGTGACAATGAAGGTATCCTTTTGCTGAGACAAATCACGGTATAAATTTTTAGCTTTCTTCGCATAATCCGCTTCAACAAGGTCATCCTCTCGCTTTATCTGGTTTGTTACATTCGTCATATAGACATCCTTGTATTTCGAAAAATCTTTCAATGCTGCCGATTCGTAACTATACTCTTGATATTTCTGTCCCGCATAGTTAAAAGAGTAGAGGAATCCTACCATAGCCATAAAACAAAATAAATAAAAAAACAGCAATAAATATCTTGATGATTTTTTCCCTCTAATATAGTCAGCATTATACTTGATAAAGCAAGCAAAGAAGTCAACAACACTACACATTGCTAAGAAAATACACGTTATAGTTATTCCAATCACAAGAATTGGCACAGTATTAAATGATTTATCAGAAAAATTCTTTGCAAAGTCATAAATTATAAACAAAAGTGAAATAATCGCATTTGTAAAAAGTACCAAGGGAAACAGATCAAGTATTTCTTGAATAAATATCTCCCATTTTTGATAGCCCAACGACTTTTTTATAGACACTACATTCAGTCGTGTATACAAATTTATCACTAATAGGAATAGCAAGAACGTCAGCAGATACAATGCGATGACTACAATCCCTCCATTGACTGTATAGATGGCTGCACGATCCATCTGATATTCTGGAATTATTTTCACTTGACCAAATCTTGAAAATTTACTAAGCGTATCTTTTTTGATTTCACTAAAATAAAATGAATTCCCTATGCCTGTGTTAACCATATCATTTAACGGTTTTATTTCTATTTGGAACCTATTATTCGCCATCATACTATAACTATCTGTATCAGTTGGATTTGGTGAGTACTTTTTCGTTGCATTCAGTCGCTTCTTCCAATTGATTTGACTTTGCGGATTTGAACAGTAAATCAGTATCTTATCTTTTTCCGGAAAAGTATATTGACTAACATTTAGCCCATTCTCTTCCGAATATTGATTCACAAAATCCAAGTATTCCTGCTTTGAATGATTCTCATTAAATAAAATCTGAACTTGATGAATGTCTTTATAAAGAAATTCGTCAATTTGTTTATCCAACCAAAAATCGATTGAAAAAAGGAGTACAAAAAAGAAGAAAAACGAATGACCTAAAATAATCAGTTTTTTTACCATCGTTGAACCCCATCCTACTTCCTTTATTCCACTCCAACCTAAATTTCCTAAACAATTTCGGTAAAAATGGAAGAAATAATGTTTCTCGTATCATACCAAGAAAAACTATAGAGAAGAGTTCAATATATAGTGTCATTCTGTTATGTAAACCAATATTTACAATGTTTGAGGAAGAAAAATACTCAATAAAAAAGCGAACAACACGAAAGAAACAAAACCAATCGCTGCTACAATAAAATATGTTCGACTCCTCTTTGCAATATGTTCGGAAGTACCTAATATGAAAAATAATAGTGAAAACAACGTACAAATCATGAATACCCACGCATAGATACTATGATTGTAAAAGTAAAATCTGAATTTTATCAGTAAGAAAAAAATTGCTACCAACAGTAAAATACTAAAAATGTTCAAGAAATTTTTTACTCGTTTGTAATGATCCTCTCTTCTGATTGGATGCTTAGAGTCTACCAGTTTCTCATTCACTAATTCATCCATACTCAAATTGAAGAAAGAAGCCAATTGAATCAAATTATTCACATCTGGAAAACCATTATCATTCTCCCACTTAGATAGCGACTGCCTTGATACATTAAGATAATCCGCTACCTCTTGTTGCGAATATCCTCCTAACTTTCTTAAATACTTTAGTTTTTTCCCCAAGCTCATTTCAATCCCTCCTATTCTTTATTTTTCTTTATGTAAACTTTGTTTTCATTATATCTATGTAAATTAGTATTTACTAGATTTCTTTGACAAATGTAGTATTGTTTAATCCAGAAAGGAGTGAAAAATATGAAAAAAAGAGGAATAACTAGTCTTCTCACAATTGCTTCAATTGGAACAATCGCTTTAGGAGGAATTAGCTTTGCTGATGAATTTGGGAATACAGAACCTACTGAGGGAATGGTCAATATGGACAACTATAGCCCGAAATTAAGAATCACTGAACAAGTCGGGGGCGGAACTTGGATCTATGGTTTTAACGGCACCAAACATTCCTCTGCTTACCAGCATCTGACAAAAAAACATTCAGCTACCGCCAAAAATGGTAACGGTGCTGGAAAACGAGATACTCGAGCTGCTGGAGTGCAGGCATTTTCTCAAGTAAACTCTACACTTACTGGCAATACAGTTTGGTGGAACAACGATGTTAAATAATAGAAATTTCGCCTGAATACAGTCTACAAAAATGATTCTACTAGGATTTCCCGTACATAATGCAAAAAAAAGAACAATTTTTCAACTACTGATAATCATATTCTTTCACCGTCATTCATCCTTTTTCTCCGCCATTTTATCTCATTTGGCGGAGAAAGAATTTAGATGAGTGCAGTTTGCTTGTTTTCGTGTTGTCTGATTAAGACCTCTTCTATTGGGACTCAATAGCACTAACAAAAAGTATCCACCTTAATAATTTCCACAACAAAAAGCTTCACAAACATTCGCATTCGTTATAGTACTCTACTTCACTTACTATGTG
>JACRYO010002177.1_pt1 | contig 14526 bp, 15 predicted proteins | sample 8023221 | NCBI WGS metagenome assembly JACRYO01 (sample SAMN15823180, study PRJNA655841) | gut metagenome | isolation source: fecal sample D85 from dog with diarrhoea from SPCA | host: Canis lupus familiaris | place: South Africa: Mmabatho, Mahikeng | collected 2019-09 | reverse complement strand
AAACTGCTGCTTTTTCCTTTGAAATGTCTTCAAAAAGTAGGATCAGGTAAAATCTACTGGCAGAAATCAAGGAAAAAGATACCTTCATAAGAGAGAAAAATGATAGAAAAGAAGAAAAATTATTTATAGAACAAGCTTTTTACAATAAATAGATATACCTATATGGGGTATAAAGAAGAACGAAAATTTCTCAATCGATTTAAGTGTCGAATAGGAAAATGTTAAGATATAAAGCATTTAAGCTAAAAAAATAATCATTTTTGATTAAAATGCGTACTTAATTTATGAACGGCTTATGGTAATACTTGTTTTTCAAGTAAAAAGAGCAAACCTAACCAATTTAACGAATAAAAAGGGAAAGTAAACAAAATATATATTTCTGTACTTTTTGTGATAGCGCTTTAATGATACACTTGAAAGGAGGAATAAGCCTATCTAAGAGTTTCTTTATAAACTATCAGACAATGTTTCCTTTAAACATATGGAAAACTGGAGCAGGTATTCTACTCCAGTCATATGAGTGTGTTGATACTATTTTTTTGAATAGGGATTGCTAAATGGAAAATCGTACCCTCTTTGTTGCTTTTAACTCGAAGAAGCCAATCATTTTTTCGAACGAGGGAGGCAACAATAAATAGTCCGAGCCCAGTTCCTCCAGCTGTAGTTTTCGTTGTAAAAAACGGAGTGAATATCTTATCTCGTATTTCTTCTGGAATACCAGGTCCATTATCTGCTATTTTGATAAAGACCCAATTTTTTCCTTGTTGCGAAACAGGGATATCCGTCATGCATTTAGAAAGTTCCGCGCATTTTTTTGATGTGATGTGTATATGGGCATCGTTTTTTGCTTGATAAGCGTTCATTATCAAATTATAGAGGACGATTTGCAGATCTTCTTTTTCAAATCTGCTACTTCCATTAGCGGAAAGTTCAGTATCTAGAATGATTGTCTTAGGAAGTAAAATACGAATCGTTTGTATCGCTTCTTGAACCGTTTCTGATACTTGATGGACTGACTGTTCCCCTGAATGTACTTTTGAAAAGCGCAAGACATTGGTAGAAAGTTGCAGTCCTTTTTCTGCAGATTGATAGATTTCTTTTAAATCTTCAGTTAATTGTTCATCTTCTTGGCGTTCTTCTATCAAAAGCTGTAAGTTACCGATCATGGGTGTCAAGAAGTTGTTCATGTCATGAACGATCGTAGTAGTCAATAAACCGATTGTCTCTAATTTGGATTCTTGAAGGATACTTTTTTCCAGCTCATATTTTTCTTGTAAAAGCAGTTGTCGTTCTTGTAGACGAATATTCTCTAAGTAAGTTTCATTTCGTTTTACATAATAGCGGATGGAAACAGTTAACAAAAAAATAATGACTAGCAAGAACATTAACAATCCTAGTGTAATCAGGTTATCCTGTAGGAGCAGCCCATTTCTTTCGTAATAATCTTCATTGCTAGCAGCGATAAGTCGAGCGTTACCAACTGTAAACCACTCATAGGAAGAAATCTTTATCACTTGTTTAGGATGTTTTTTTGTCCACCAGTATGAATAGTAGGTCAGGCTGCCTTTTTTATGTTTCAGTTGTTCTTTTTCTAGCTGCTCCAAACTAGCAAAATCAAAAGTTGGGAATTTTTCTTTTCGATCATCTACCACTGTTAAGCCAATCTGTTCCTGAGAAGGATGCATGATGATCTTCATTTCTGCATTTTTGACCATTGTATAGCCGATGACTGCAGAATCTTTTGAAATATTGGTCTGATAAATCTGTTGTAAATCAAGCGGCATGACGAGTAGAACTTGTTTTTTAGAGGCGAGAGAAACTTGCTGGTATAAATTTATGTAAGCGTGATGTTGATGGAAATACACATCACCATTTTCAATAGTATTCTCTGACAAAGCTGTTGAAAACAAAGGATCAGCTGTTAGGGTTTTTGGTATATCAGTAAAGGCACTCTGAAATTTATATTGGTGAATAAGTTGACCATTAGAAGAGAAAAGGAAAATACCGATTGCAGCTTTTTGATTTTTAGATATAGAGACATCAGATAAATCAGAAGCAAGTTCCTCGTTTTTTATTTGTCCGCTGTACTTGTCCAGTAAGCATTGATAAGAAAAAATCTTTTCTTTGATCAATTCAATAGCAGAATGATTGATTTGAGCTAATTGCACTTCTGCAGATTTTACAGCTTTTTCTTGTGAAGTATGAAAACTGGCAAGTGTAAAAATAATTCCGCTGATCGTCAGCAGCAGGATCAGTGCGATGGGAGCATAGAGACCTTTGTTTGTAGGTTTTTTCATTGTTCGTTCCTTTCTGTTGCTAATCTATCAAATAAAAATAGAGGAGGAGTTTTTGTGCGAAATGAAAAAATTTTAGTTGTAGACGATGAGCCGGCGATTCGGAGACTGATTTGGAAGTCTCTACAATCTACAGGCATTTTAGTTTATCAAAGCGACTCAGTAGAAAAGACGATTGAAATCATGTCACGTGTGACATTTGATCTTTTTTTACTTGATATCAGCCTTGATTATGAAAACGACGGATATCATTTAGCGCAATTGATCCGAGAAGAAGATCCAGCCGTTCCATTACTTTTTCTAAGTGGTAAGAAAAGCGAAGAGGCGATGATTACCGGTTTAGAAGTAGGAGCAGATCAATATTTGACTAAGCCTTTTTCTTTAGATCTTTTACGCGCACAAGTGACAGCAGCTTTAGATCGTAATAAAGCGATTCGCAACCAGTCTGCCCATCCTATAAAAGGAGAGATCAAAGCCGGAGATTTTCGATTTGACCCAATACGTTATCAATTGTTTAAAAAAGATTGTCTGGTCAAATTATCATCTAAAGAACTTCAGTTGATCCGTTTTTTCATGGAAAATCCAGATCAGGTCTTTTCCAAAGAACAAATTTATCGCAGTGTTTGGAATGATGAGCATTTTGATGCCAATACGATCATGGTTTTTATCAATCATTTAAGAAATAAAATCGAAGCCGACCCCAAAAACGCAAAGTATTTAAAAACGATTTGGGGGATCGGCTATACATTCTTGCCTGATGGAGACAAGGAATGTTCTAAAAATGAAAAATAAATACTTAAAGCAAGTAGATCAGCAGAACCGCCGGGGCTTAAATGCCGTTTGGTCAAATGGAGGTCATAAATTGTCAGTTCATGGATAAATGCTTGCGCTGATAAATTTTTTTTGAACAGATAGCTGCTTTCAGCTTGTACTTGCTTTAAAGCTTCAAAGCCGCCACGATGGAGCAAATTGCTGTCTTGTGTCTCACTCATCAAAAAAATCAATGCATATAAGTATTTTATCTCTTGGTTGTTCTGCGTATGCTGCCGTAAAAAATCTAACAGCTTATTTAGTGTAGGGTAGCCGCTTGCTGCTTCGCCTCGGATTCCGGTACTGCCGTGTTCGAGATAAAGTTTTTCTCCATAAGTCAATGATTCTTTATCTTTACATGAGAGGTGCTGAAAATCTTTTTCTACTATTCCGGAGACGATCTGCTTTGCTATTTGAAGGACAGACTCAGTATCTTTCTTTGTAAAGGGAAGGGTAGCACCTTTTTTGATATATAGCCCTGTAGCACCTAGAAGAATCGCAAAAGAGAAATTAGCACCCTTATGTGTATTTATACCATTTGTTGCGTGTAGCATTGCTTTTTCTGCTTTTTTTCCAATCTTTCGTAACTGTTCAAAAAGTAAAGGAGCATCTCCTTTATGATTATAACCAGCCTCTGCATATTGATAAAAAAAGGGGGCTAAACTGACGATACTGTCGAGAAAAGTATAAAAATCCATATCGTGATGAGCGCCATTCGAGTAGCGATCGACCAGTCCGGGTTTTGGAGTAAGTGAGACTTCGTATAGCAAAGCCTTTTCTGCATAACTACTGATGGTCTTTAATAAAGGATTAGTCAATTTTTTGCCGCTCCATTTCTTCTAGAATGAATTTTAGCGAGTGATCTAAATGTTCATGGATCAATAAAGTGAGTTGCTCTTTGTTTTTTGTTTTCATTCCTCGATAGATAAGCCAATGTTCCTCCAGGGCTGTATTTCTACGTTTAGAGGAACGAATGGCAATATCACGAAAGTAGATAAGGTAAGATTGCAATTCTAATACAATTCCTTTTAGCCGAAGCATTTGGCTCTTTTCATAAATAAATGCATTGAAATCGGAGAAATTTTGTAGTAATTCATCTACTCGATCTTCTCTATTTAATTTCTCCCCATATATCAACAGCGCTTTCATTTTTTTAAAATCGTCAGTTGTCATTTGATCCATAGCTTTAATTGCGGCGAGTGTATCAAGCGATTTTCGAATATCGTAGATTTCATGAGCATCTTTCGTACTTATTCCTTTTACTACGACACCGATTTTAGGAACATATGTGACTAATTTTTCTGTAGTTAATTGCTTTAGCGCATAACGGATCGGGGTACGGCTGATATTCAAGATCTCAGAAAATTCTTTTTCGTTGATTCGCGTACCAGCAGGAATTTCTCCTAAAATAATCGTTTTTCGAAACGCTTCGTAAAGTAAGATTTTCAAGGTCTTATTTTGTGAAAAATCAAGATTTTTTTTGACTGCATCAATAATCGAGCTCATTTGCCAACTCCTTTCTGACTATCTGAATTGGATTCTAAAAATCAAATAATCAAGCAACTAAAGGAATCATAACGAAAAAAATAACAAAAAACAATTATATATAAAAACAAATTTTCGAATTAATCTTTTTATGGTTATTTATTGAGGAATGTAAAGCGGCATATGTCCTAAAAGAATGATCGTAACGACGAAAATGATGAAGATCCCTAATGCATACTTTGCCGCTTCTTTTTGCCATTGTCCCATATCTAAACCTGTCAGGCGCAAAAGCAGATAAATAAATGCGACTAGCGGACTCAGTAAATGAAAAGCCTGTCCTAATAAGGAGGCAAGAGCCATCTGCATATTAGTAAATCCATAAGCACGACCTGCTTCTGCTAAGACTGGTAAAACACCAAAATAGAAACCATCATTTGAAATAAAAAATGTTCCTGGTGCAGAGATCAAAGCAATGACCAATCCCCAAAACCCAGCAAGCTGCTGAGGAATAAGGTGCGTGAAACTATTAGCTAAAGCGGTGGCCATACCGGAACCTTGGAATAAGCCCATGAAGATTCCTGCGGCAAAAACAAGGATGACTACTTGAACAGCATCGCCACCATTTGCGCCGATTCGTTCTGATTGCTCTTTCAATACTGGGTAATTGACCATCAAAGCAATACATGTTCCTACTAAAAACAAAAGGATAGGTGGAAGAGCAATACTTGAGATGAAAGAACTGGCAACTAACCAGCCGATGAGAAGAATCGTCAATGCAGCATTGAATAAAAAATTTTGTGGACAACGAATCTTTAGCATATCTGGATCAGAAACAGTTGTCATTTCTTTGATTTCTGCATCTGTCAACTCAGTGATTCCAAGCCTCGCCCGCTCTTGTTTTCCCATACGACGAGCAACAAATAAGATGACATAAAGCAATGAGAAAAACATTCCTGGGAGCAAATAAGTCAAGATATCCGCATCAACTTCTAGAACTGCCATTGCACGAGCAGTTGGTCCACCCCAAGGAAGCAGATTCATGATAGTGTTTTGAAGGATGATCAGCACACCAAGATTCATCATTTTCATCTTTAGTTTTTTATAGATTGGGATGAACGCAGAGCAACAAATCAATGTAGTTGTCGTTCCATCCCCGTTTAGTGATACTGCTGCTGCAACGACTGCAGTCGCCACTAGGACTTTCATTGGATCTCCCTTAGCAAAATAGATCATTTTCCTTGTAATCGGGTCAAATAAACCTGCGTCTAACATAATTGAAAAGTATAAAATAGCAAAAAGTAGCATAATCCCTGTATTTGCTGTAGTAGCTACACCTTCTAAGACAAAATCGCCGATATTTCCTTTATCGGCTACACCAGCTAGCATCGCGATAATTGTAAAACAAAGTGGGATAATAACTAACGCTGTAAATGGTGACATTTTCTTTTTCATAATGACAAACATAAACACGATAATCATTGCATAAGATAAAATTGTAAGTATCATGATAGTTCTTCCTCTCTAATTCTAAAATAAATGTAAGCGTTAACATGTTGCTGTAAAAAAATAAATACATTTGGCTCTTGAGCCACCTCACGCCTCCTTTTTGTTTTTTATCAATTCATTGCTTAACGTGGTTAAGAATAATCAATATGAAATACAGTGAAAAGATGAATGATGAAAAAGAACAGAGAAAAAACAATTCCTAAACTTATTTCTTAGCTTTAGCTTAATAAGTTCTTAACGAAATATTAATTCGAAGAAAATACTTATATACCAACGTTTTAAAGAGTTTTATTTATTTTTTGAAAAAAAGGAACAGCGAAAAAACAATTCAAACATAAAATAATGCTAGCTGATTTTTTAGTTATTTTTATAATGGAAATGAGTCGAATAACGGAGAAAGGAGAAAGGCCTTGAACTTTTTGAAAAACTTGTTCAAAAAAGAAAAGCAGCAAAAAGAAGAATTTCACACAAAACATCCATCAAACGAAGCTTTATTTTCAGATGAATGGGAAGCGGTTCCAGAATATATTCCCACAAGTTCCGAAAATAACGAGATAGTGAGTGTAATCTCTGCTGCTATTGTTGCCAACGATCAGCCAAAAAGCCGATTCGTAGTCAGAAGTATCCAAGAACGCAATCCTGAAGCTGTACTTGTCTCCATGATTGCGACAAGTATCGTAGCAGGAGAAAAAGAAAAATCGCAATTCATTGTAAGAAAAATTATGAGAAAAAAAGAGAAATAATTATTAGAGGTCGAAAAAATGCTACGTAAATTCAAATTAACGATTGATGGAAAAGAGTATTTAGTAGAAATGGAAGAGATTGGCGGCACTCCTCAACAACTGTCTATGCCTAGCCAATCTGTTGTTCAGAAGCCAATAAGTCAAGAAGAGGAAACACCGTTAAAAAGAGAGACAGCACCCCTTACGCCGATAGCTCAAGGAACAGATGATGCCATCACTGCTCCGATGCCTGGCACGATCTTAAGAATACTTGTTGACAATGGGGAAGCTGTTCAGGAGAATCAGCCATTGATGATTTTAGAAGCCATGAAAATGGAGAATGAAATTGTAGCTGGAAAAGCTGGAACAGTAGCTGCTATCCATGTTACTGCGGGGGATATGGTCAATCCTGGTGATGCATTGATTACGGTTTCGTGATCGTTAATTTAAAAAGAGGAAGTGAAGTTTATGGAGACATTGATTGAAGGTGTAACTGGGATCGCAACGGAACCTGGACGCTTAGTTATGATGATCATCGGTGGCATACTGATGTATCTAGGAATAAAAAAGGAATATGAACCAACCTTACTTGTGCCTATGGGACTAGGTACGATTTTGGTCAATTTTCCCAATTCAGGGGTACTTAGTGCGGGCGGAGAAGCGGGGCCGTTTCAAGTTTTATTTGAAATGGGGATCAGCACAGAATTATTTCCTTTACTTTTATTTATTGGGATTGGCGCGATGATCGATTTTGGGCCGTTATTGCAAAATCCGTTTTTGCTGTTGTTTGGGGCAGCAGCTCAATTCGGGATTTTCTTTACGGTAATCGCGGCCGTCTTATTAGGATTTGATTTAAATGACGCAGCCTCGATTGGGATTATCGGAGCCGCAGACGGGCCAACATCTATTTTTGTAGCGAATACGCTGAATTCAAAATATATGGGAGCGATTATGGTTGCTGCTTATTCGTATATGGCACTAGTTCCAATCATCCAACCAGTCGCCATCAAAGCAGTAACGACCAAAAAAGAACGTCAAATCCGTATGAGCTACCGTGCAGGCGAAGTTTCTCAAACAGCTAAGATATTGTTTCCTGTAGTGATTTCGGTCGTAGCTGGGCTTATTGCACCTGTGTCTTTACCTCTTGTGGGTTTCTTGATGTTTGGGAATTTGTTGAGAGAATGTGGCGTGTTGGATCGATTATCTATTACAGCACAAAACGAATTAGTGAATATCATCAGTATTTTGTTAGGTCTGTCGATTTCTGTCAAGATGCAGTACGAAGAATTTTTGAAAGTCGATACATTGATAGTGATCGGTCTAGGGCTAGTAGCCTTTATCATGGATTCTGTCGGTGGAGTGCTATTCGCAAAACTGCTGAATCTATTCCGCAAAGAAAAAGTGAATCCAATGATTGGTGCAGCTGGGATCTCTGCTTTTCCAATGTCTAGTCGAGTCATACAGAAGATGGCAACAGATGAAGATCCGCAGAATTTTATTTTGATGCATGCAGCTGGAACGAATGTTTCAGGTCAGATTGCTTCCGTTATCGCAGGTGGACTGCTTTTGGCACTGCTCACATAAAAAGGAGGAATAAAAATGACAGAAGATTTATATAAGGCATTCGAATTACTATTGTTTGGCTGGGGCGGCGTATTCGTAGTGATTTTGATTATTTATTTAGCTTCTTTACTGCTGACCAAGACATTTCCGATAAAAAAATAAAGAAGGGCTTTTATGTACGTACTTAAACAGCTTTGGCTATCTAAAGAACATCAAACAATGATTAAGTGGCAGGAATTGTTGCATACTGTAGGGTTGAGTGGAAACGAGTGTCCAGATTATACAGTTGGTATTTATGATGGTGATCAGTTGATTGCCTCAGGGTCTTATGAAGGGCAGGTCATTAAATACATTGCTGTCTGTAAAAAATATCAGTCGGAAAAACTTCTGATTCGGATCATCAACCATTTAATCGAGAAGCTTAGAGAAGAAGGCAAGTTGCATTATTTTATTTATACTAAATTGGAAAATCAAAGAGTGTTCCGATCGTTAGGTTTTAAAGAAGTCTTTTCAACGAGAGAAGTCGCTTTTATGGAGTTAGGAGCACCGAATTTCAATGAATACAAAGCACTACTGAAACAGTCTAAGAAGGCAGAAAGTGCTAGCGGGATCGTCATAAATGCAAACCCATTTACGAAAGGACACCAATATTTAGTCGAATCTGCTGCAAAAGAAAGTGAATATGTGTATCTCTTTGTTTTATCCGCAGAAGAATCAATGTTTTCAGCGGCTGATCGTTTTGAAATGGTCAAAAGAGGTGTAGCCCATCTTAAAAACGTCAGTGTACTGCCAACAAATGATTATCTTATATCTGCTGCGGTGTTTCCTGCATATTTTTTAAAGGAAAAAGCACCAATCGAACAAGCTCGTATACAAGCAACTTTTGATTCACAGCTTTTCAAAGAAAAAATAGCACCAATTTTACACATCAATAAACGCTTTGTAGGGGAAGAACCTTTTTCAGAGGTCACGAATCTTTATAATCAAACCATGAAAGAAGTTTTTGATTCGGACATTTCTCTTATTATTCTTCCTCGTTTGAGCTGTAACGGCGAAACCATCAGTGCGACTAAAGCACGGCAAGCAATAAAAGAACGAAATGAACAAAAACTAATGAAATTCCTACCTGAGACTACGCTTGAATACTTACATCAAAAAGGAGTGATGACATGTGGAAATAAAACAAGTTGCAGCTGCTGGTACCGTTGAATCCAGCGATATTTTGATAACGATCGAACCAAATGAAAAAGAGACACTTAGCATTTCTTTAGACAGTAGTGTAGAGAAACAGTTTGGCAAGCAGATTCGACAAGTAATAACAGAAACACTGACTCATTTAAAGGTAACTTCAGCAAAAGTAACAGCAATCGACAAAGGAGCATTAGATTGTACGATTATTGCTCGACTGATTACTGCCGTTTATCGGGCTGCCGAGAAAGACGCTTATGATTGGGGTGAAATCGACAAATGGAAAAATTGAGAAGAACGATGATGTTTGTTCCTGGTGCAAATGCTGCTATGTTGAGGGATGCCCCATTATATGGTGCTGATTCCATCATGTTTGATTTGGAAGATGCTGTATCGCTGAAAGAAAAAGATGCTGCTCGTACCCTTGTGCATTTTGCTTTAAAAACTATAGATTACGGTAATGTAGAAACAGTTGTCAGAATCAATGCTTTGGAACAAAGTGGTGAAGAAGATATCAAAGCTGTTGTCTCAGCCGGTGTGGATGTTATTAGGTTGCCTAAAACAGAAACAGCTCAAGAGATCATTGCAGTGGATAAAGTGATTACCAAAGCAGAGGAAATATTCGGCTGTACAGTCGGCACGACTAAAATGATGGCTGCTATTGAATCAGCAGAAGGTGTGCTGAATTCACGGGAAATCGCACAAGCATCTCCACGAATAGTTGGTATTGCTTTAGGAGCCGAAGACTATGTGACGAATATGAAAACAAAACGTTACCCTGATGGACAAGAATTGTTCTTTGCTCGGAGCATGATTTTGCACGCTGCACGTACTGCTGGTATAGCCGCTATCGATACGGTTTATTCAGATGTAGAAAACATGGCTGGATTTCAAGCGGAGACGGCGCTTATCAAACAACTAGGCTTTGATGGTAAATCAGTGATCAATCCTCGCCAAATCCCTGTCGTACACGAAATCTATGCACCAACTAAAGCAGATATCCAACATGCAAAAGAAGTTATTTGGGCAATTGAAGAGGCAGATTCCAGAGGTTCTGGCGTTATTTCTTTGAATGGAAAAATGATCGATAAACCAATCGTGGAGCGTGCTGAGCGGGTGATTGCACTTGCAAAAGCTACCAATCTACTAAGTGAAGAGGAGTGATGAAAATGGTTTTGAATCAAGCAGGTAGAGAGATACCAAAAGAATATGCTGAACATTACGGTATTTTCGAAGGTGAACTTGCGCACATCAATTCGTATAAAGAAGCCAGTCGCAACATTAAACCAAAAACACCACGTGAAACAAAATTGTTAAGCAATTTACGCGAAGCAATTGAGCGAACAGGCTTGAAAGACGGTATGACGATTTCATTCCACCATCATTTTCGCGAAGGAGATCAAGTCATGAACAAGGTTTTGGCAGAAATTTCAGCGATGGGTATCAAAGATTTAACGATTGCGCCTAGCTCGATTGCCAATATTCATGAACCTTTGATCGATTATATCAAAAATGGAGTCGTCACCCATATTACAACTAGTGGATTACGAGACGAGGTTGGGGCAGCAATTTCTTCTGGAATAATGGATGCTCCTGTGATTATACGGTCTCATGGTGGAAGGGCAAGGGCGATAACGGCAGGAGACCTATCTATCGATGTTGCGTTTTTAGGTGCGCCTAGTTCAGATGTTTATGGAAATGCAAATGGAACAGTTGGTAAAGCAACATGTGGTTCTTTAGGCTATGCAATGGTTGACGCAAAATACGCAGATCAAGTAGTAATTGTGACGGACACGCTTGTACCTTTTCCTAATACACCTATTAGCATCCCACAAACAGATGTTGATTTCGTTGTTGAAATAGATTCGATTGGAGACCCAGAAGGTATTGCTAAAGGGGCTACACGATTCACTAAAAATCCAAAAGAGTTACTAATCGCAGAATATGCGGCTAAAGTAATCACTCAGTCTCCTTATTATCATGAAGGTTTTTCTTTTCAGACAGGTACAGGTGGAGCAGCATTAGCGGTGACACGCTTTTTACGTGAATCGATGCTTCAAGACGGGATTAAAGCAAGCTTTGCTCTTGGCGGTATCACGAAAGCGATGGTCGATCTATTGCAAGAAGGATTAGTAGAAAAAATCATTGATGTCCAAGATTTTGATCATCCTTCTGCTTGTTCACTGGGAGAAAACAGACATCATTATGAGATTGATGCCAATATGTACGCGTCTCCTTTGAGCAAAGGATCATTTATCAATCAGCTAGACACAGCTATCCTTTCTGCTTTAGAAATTGATACGGATTATCATGTCAATGTCATTACTGGATCAGATGGGGTGATTCGAGGCGCAGCAGGAGGACACCCTGATACTAGTATGGCTTGCCAAATGAGTTTAGTAATTGCGCCACTTGTACGAGGACGGATTCCGACAATTGTAGATAAAGTCAATACTGTAGTAACACCTGGTTCGAGTATTGATGTGGTTGTTACGGAATTTGGGATTGCTATCAATCCTAAGCGGAAAGATCTGATCCAACACTTTAAACAAATAGATATCCCACAATTTACGATTACTGAACTGAAAGAAAAAGCATATGGGATCGTAGGGACACCAGAACCGATCAATTATGGCGAAAAGATTGTTGCTTTGGTCGAATATAGAGATGGGACGATTATCGATGTGGTAAAAAATGTGTAATCAATTATTCCAAGGAACAACTGTTGGTTTGGAGCAAATGCTTACAGCACGTACGAAACGAGCAGAAATCCAAAAAGAAATGTTATCGATGAAAGAAAATACTGTTTTGCTTTGTGCAACGTTGAATATACCTGGGCCTGTCAAATACTCTGTAGGATTAGCAGAACTATTTGAACAGATCATTGAAGTTGTAGAAGATGCGATAGCTTTACATGCCATCCTTCGTTTATATCGAAAAGAAGTCACTGGACCAGAATATTATTTGCTACTTTCAATGCCTGAAAAGGAAGCGAAGGAGACCATGTTAGAAATCGAAGAAAGACATCCGTTTGGGCGTCTGGTTGATCTAGATATTTTGTGTTTAGTTGACGGGCAGCCGAACCCAATCAGCAGAAGCAGTTTAGGTCATCCCCCAAGAACTTGTTATCTCTGTCAGGAGCAAGCAAAAGTATGTGGACGTTCACGAAAACATAGTATGAAAGAAATGCAGGAAGCGATTCTGCTAATTACAGCAAAGGGGAGGGGAAAAAATAATGGCAAAAAAAATCCGATTGATGGAAACAGTCTTACGTGATGGACAGCAAAGTTTGATTGCTACACGTATGCCAACAAAAGATATGCTACCAATCTTGCATACAATGGATCAAGCCGGTTATTCTGCCTTGGAAGTATGGGGAGGAGCAACATTTGATTCTTGTATACGGTTTTTGAATGAAGATCCTTGGGAAAGATTGAGAAGTATCCGAAAAGAAGTAAAAAACACAAAATTGCAGATGCTTTTGCGCGGACAAAATTTATTAGGCTATAAAAATTATGCAGATGACGTGGTACGATCTTTTGTCGAAAAGTCAATCCAAAACGGGATTGATATCATAAGAGTGTTTGATGCATTAAATGATACGAGAAACCTGCAAACGGCGATTAGTGCTACAAAAGAAGCTGGTGGTCATTGCCAAACAGCAATCTCATATACCACAAGTGATGTTCATACGGTGGAATATTTTACTGAATTAGCAAAAGAAATGGTTCAAATCGGTGCAGATTCTATTTGTATCAAAGACATGGCGGGCGTATTGACCCCCAATACCGGATACGAATTAGTTAGGCGTATCAAAGATGCTGTAGATGTTCCTTTGGAGATCCACACGCATGCAACTAGTGGAATTTCAGAGATGACTTATTTGAAAACAGCTGAAGCAGGAGCAGATATTATCGATACAGCAATTTCTTCATTTGCTGGCGGAACGAGCCAACCGGCAACGGAGTCTATAGCGATGGCTTTGGAGGATATGGGCTTCGATACAGGATTGGATCTACAAAAAACAGAAGAAATCGCAGAATATTTCAATCCTATCCGAGATCGATTTAGAGAAGAAGGACAATTGAATCCAAAAGTAAAAGATACAGAACCTAAAGCATTAATTTACCAAGTTCCTGGAGGAATGCTTTCCAATCTGTTAAGTCAATTGACTGAACAAGGACTGCAGGACAAATATGAAGATGTATTGAAAGAGGTACCGAGAGTACGGGCAGATCTAGGATTCCCGCCGCTTGTTACGCCTCTTTCCCAGATGGTAGGAACTCAAGCATTAATGAATGTGATTACCGGCGAACGCTACAAGCTTGTCCCAAGTGAAATCAAAGATTATGTACGAGGCTTATATGGGCATCCACCAGTTCCTATACAGAAAGAAATAAAAAAATTGATCATTGGTGAGGAGAATGTAATCACCGTTCGTCCAGCAGATTTCATTGAGCCCCAACTTCCAGCTTTTCGTCAAGAAATTTCAAATTATGCAAAATCTGAGGAAGATGTCTTGATGTATGCTTTGTTTCCAATACAGGCAAAAGATTTTCTAGGAAGAAGAGAAGATCGATTTTACGATGTCCCACTCCAAATGGTAGAGGTGAAAATCGATTTTTTTGAAAATCAATAATTGAATAAAAAAGGACTGTCATAGGTACACACTGGAATGTATCTGTGACGGTCCTCTTTTATGAACGATTTTATCGAAGACGGATAGTACGTGTCAAAAATAAAAAAGCTACGATTAGAAATAACAATAAAATGTACCCCAAAATAACGGCTAGGCGATCCAACTTATTTGTCGATATGTGTTTGTTTAAAAGCTGATAGAACCATAATCCAATCAGACCTCCTGTTGTATTAGTAATTACATCAGTGATATCCGCTACGCCAATACCGAATAGGAATTGAATAAACTCTGCGAAGAAGCTTACAAGGAAAATGATCCC
>JACRYO010002305.1_pt1 | contig 14717 bp, 9 predicted proteins | sample 8023221 | NCBI WGS metagenome assembly JACRYO01 (sample SAMN15823180, study PRJNA655841) | gut metagenome | isolation source: fecal sample D85 from dog with diarrhoea from SPCA | host: Canis lupus familiaris | place: South Africa: Mmabatho, Mahikeng | collected 2019-09 | reverse complement strand
TACATTTTCATACCATCTTAAGAACGTATTGCAAATGTATTGCATGTAAAGAAAAAGTGTATTGCAAATGTATTGCTTGTGTATTGCAAACGTATTGCACATGCGATTTTCGTGATATCACGGTTTTGTTAGGCTTTGCCTAACCTAGCACCCTCGGTGATAGCAAAAACCCCTTATGCTCTTCATTATTTCTTTTAACTTACCTGTTTGCATGTGAGAATTACGCCTATAACGTAGATGATTTATAAATTAAAGGAGGATGAATTTCTATGGAGAATCCAAAAAATGACCCTTCGGCTAACAGCAAAACAGCCGGATTTTTACTGAATTATTGTTGGGAAGGGAAAAGCAAAGAACAAATCATTCAAGAGATGTTTCTACCGGATTACGAACAAAAATATGTAGAGGCTGCGATGAAAGAATTATCGTTGAAAGGGAAGTTTACTGGAATGGATCTCGACTCTTTTATTGTTCAACAATTGGATATGGAGGATGAAGATATCGGGCCCGTTCATGATCCGGATATTGTGTATCTAGAAAGATAACGGCTTTTTTATTTTTCAAAAGTGATCTCTCCAATGAATTCCTTGAAGAAAAACTGAAGAGCATAAGGGGTTTTTGTCCCCACCAAGGGTGTGGAGTTAGGCAAAGCCTAACAAAACAGTGGGTACTAGAAAATCGCATGTGCAATACGTTTGCCATACACAAGCAATACATTTGCAATACACTTTTTCCTTCCCTGCAATACATTTGCAAGCATGCTTGCAAATGTATTGCAACGATATAAATGACCTTAAAATTCAAGAATACATAAACCGATAAGTTGAATTATGTTAACTATCCTACTTATTACATATTCGTTGATTCCTGGAGCTAGGCGTTTTAATGGCTAGGAGTCTCTTTCTGGTTTTATGTTTAGAAATCCTGTTTAAAACTTTGCGTAGAGCAATAAGGGTATAAATAATTTATAAATGGGGTATAGCTTAGAAATTTCATGTACAAAATAAGGAATATCAAGGATTTTAGAAAAAAATCTATAAAATTTAAGAAAAACCAAGAAAACTCTTGATTTCCATGTATAGAAAGTGATAAATTAACTAAGGCCTTTTTTATGTTTTTCTTGATTTTTGTTCCCTAAGTTTGTTATCCTTATGTTAGTAACTTACTGACGTAAATTAGAATTCTTTAAAAATAGTTGTTACAATAATCATCTTTAGTTTCTATATAACATATCTTATATAGAAAAATACACTCCCAGTGAAACAGGAGTGCATTTTCTTAAGTCGTCTCACCGACTTAAACTGAAGCTTGTCTTTCTCTGATTATTTCGTTTAAAACGGCATTTCTTTCTTTTCTTTGCTTCCATTTTCTCGCCGACCAAGCAATTAAAATGGTAACAAGGATAAGAATAATACTAATACTAATCACATAAAGAACTAATGCAAGCCCGTAGTGAAGTGTTAAAAGTCCGTAAAACGGTATCATACCTGAAGAGTATGAGCCGATTACAAGTTGCTTAATACCTTCTTGACAGACTTCGTTGTTTAATAAAAATAGTAATACAAACATACCAAGCAATACAATAGCACAAATGTTTCTTGCTATTTTACTACCACAGCAAAATTTATCTGCAATGGCAAAAGCGTCTTCTAAATATTGTCTCATCGGAGTTTCCCCCTTTCTTCATTATTTCTGTGACAGAGGGACATTATTATTCAATTATCAAAATGAAGATAGCCACTTCCTTTCAAAAATTTAATTATATTAACGAGACTGTTGTCTCGGAATTTGCAAACAAAAGAAGCCTGATGAAAGAGGCTATTTTTTTGCCTTTTTTTTCAGGGATTTTTTAAATATGAGTCTATCACTTTTATCAATTGAGACGGTTAGCAGACCTCTAACCTTTACATTGTACCAAAATTATTTCAATGGTGTCAATACCCACAAAAGGATAAAAGTGGACTAATGCCTAAAAAAATTCCTTCGTAATAATGATATTCACTAAGAGAAAAAAGTATTCCTAAATTCTTCGAAAATATTTATTTATTAAATATTATACATGCTGTTTTTCTCTTTACTACTTCTACAACTATCTTCTACACTATAAAGTGTTTAGAAGACATGAAATTTAAATAGGTTTTGAATATCTAGGGTTTGCTATTAATAATAAAATCTCTTGGGGGAGGCTTCTGCGATTGCGCAGGAGCCTCTTTCTTGTTTTATGTTTAGAAACTCTGCTTAAAACTTTGTAAAACAAGCCAATAGATGACTGATCCGTTAGGATCAATTTAATCTATTGGCTTGCGGGATGGGATAATGATTTCATTTTTTTTATAAATTGAAGATATGTACAAAGTTTTTCTTGAGATAGATGAATCGTCTGAATCTAATGTAAAACCTATGCTAAATAGTATTGCAACTAAGTGGCTGGAACTTCCCAACGAATTTATAGCTTCAAACACTATGGATGGCTGTGAAATTTATATTCCAAACCTTTATATGATAATTCTTATTGATAGATAATTAAAACCTTTCTTGTTAACGACCAACATGAATGAAATTGGAGTCTTAGTGAAAGACACTAAATGTTTTCAAGACGTTATTCGTTTCTTCTTCTGTAATGCCGATATAACGAAGGGTAACGGAAGGATGGGAATGATGCAGGATCCGTTGCAACATGGCAATGTCCTTCGTTGCTTTATAAAACCAGTAGCCAAACGTTTTCCGTAACGTATGGTTGCCGACATGCTCCACGCCAGCGAACTCTGCCGCCTTGTTTAGCTGCCTATAGGCCTGTGTAGGGGTAATGGGGTGTTCACCCTTCCTGGAGGGGAATAAATAGGGACTCTGGACGTTTTTTGCGTACGCAAAGACCTCTTCGAAGCAATTCGCGATATACATGTCGCGGATTTTTTGCGTTTTGCCTTCTTTGACCCGAAGGATCTTGTGTTGTTTGCCTTTGAGGTCCAGGATTTGTTTCGTGGTGAGCTTGAGTAGGTCCCCGACCCGTAGGCCGGTCTCGCATCCTACGACAAAGAGGATATAATCACGCTCCGAACAGTGGCGCTTCAACGCCCATTTCATATCTTCGAGTTGCTGCTGATCACGGATCGGCTGCACATCTTTTTGTTTTGTCATGATTCATCGACCTTTCTATGACTTCTCAAAATCGGTCTTCTGAACCCTTATGTATCAAGGATTTGAATGTACGATTTTTTCTCATATTTTAGTATAAAGAGAGAAAACGAAAAAAGTCAATGAAATCAAGGGTTTGAATGTATGATAATTAGTATAATCATACATTCAAAATCCTGATAAAAAATACCCTTGTTCAACTATCGGTTTTAAATAATTAAATAATTATCTGGACTATTGGTTAATTGTGGTATATATTTTTATTGTTAGGAACATACGTTCTTTCTCTGAGGCGGTAGCTTTTGATGCCGAAAAGAATAGAATGTCATGCAATTTATACTAAAGACCTTGAAACTGCTAATAACTATGAAAATTGTGACTGGAGTGCTATTGGATGAAAATAAAAAACGTTTATCTTTATGTATTTGATACAATGTCAGACTGGGAATATGGATATTTAATTGCTGAACTAAACTCAGGAAGATACTTCAAAAAGGATTTAGCACCTTTAAAGATAATTACAGTAGGCGCTAATAAAGAAATAATTACTACGATGGGAGGACTGAGTATAAAACCAGATATCTTCCTTGATGAATGTACTTTTGACAGTAAAGATCTTGTAGTTCTACCTGGAGGGAATACTTGGGGAGAAGCTATTCATCAACCTATCTTGAAAAAAATTGGCGAGGTCTTAAAGCTTGGCACTATCGTTGCTGCTATTTGTGGTGCAACTGAGGGACTAGCAAATATGGGATACCTAGATTCTAGAAAGCATACAAGCAATAGCTTAGATTATATTAAAATGGTCTGTCCTAATTATAAAGGAGAAAATTTACACGAGATGGAATCCGTGGTAGCTAGTGAAAATTTAGTTACTGCATCAGGAGTAGCCCCTTTGGAATTTGCGATGGAAGTACTGAAAAAATTAGATGTATTTGAACCAGATACATTACATTCATGGTATAACCTGAATAAGACTCACAAACCTGAATACTTCTTCCAGTTAATGAACTCAATAAATAAATGAGTTTAAAAAATCAACTTAGCAGTTTTATATTAGTTGAAATAAAACCATGCTGTAGACGATGTCAAAGCATGGTTTTTGCATATAACTTCTTAGAGAAATTAATAGAGTGAATAATTACAATTAAACAAACGGGCACTAATCATACATTCATATTCAAGTAAAAAAATGCCCTTGGGCAGTTTAGTTTAATAAGTTAGAGTGTCATTCCGTAGTTGAAAATTTTGAGGTGATTTTATGTCGGAAATTATTTTTCAAGAAGCCGAAAACTTCATTGAAAAGACTAAAAAGCTAGGTGAAAAATATTTAGGAAGATCAGCTACAAGTGAAGAAATGCAACTTTTGAATGATAAATTTGGGGATAAGATTCCAAGTTGGTATTGTAAATTAATATCCGAACTTCCATTGATTCATATGGAAATTGGTTGGCAAGCATATGAACCAGAAAAAGATTATGATGGGATAGCATATGTAGAGATATATCAGCCGAGTCATATGATAGATGAATCTTTTGAAGCATATCCTGGTATACCAATTTTAAAAAGAGGTTTTGTCTGCATAGGCGGAGACCCAACAGGTTCTGGAGACCCTTATTTTATTAATTTTGATTCTGAAAATCCATCTGTATTTCAAATTTATCACGATTCGGGAGATACTCCAGATGAAATTCTCAAGCACGGTAAAGCAAAAGTAGCTGACTCTTTAGCGGAGTTCTTTAGAAATGGCATTGTGTACTGTTAATGATTCTTACACTAAACATCCATTCCACTATAAAAAATCCGGCACAAGGCCAGCTTCCTACATCAGATTTTATGTTAACTAAAAACAGTCAAACGGCCGCCAATTGGCGGCCGTTTGACTGTTTTTAGTTAACATAAAATCTGATGTAGGAAGCTGGCCTTGTGCCGGATTTTTTATAGTGGAATGGATGTTTAGTGTAAGAATCATTAACAGTACACAATGCCATTTCTAAAGAACTCCGCTAAAGAGTCAGCTACTTTTGCTTTACCGTGCTTGAGAATTTCATCTGGAGTATCTCCCGAATCGTGATAAATTTGAAATACAGATGGATTTTCAGAATCAAAATTAATAAAATAAGGGTCTCCAGAACCTGTTGGGTCTCCGCCTATGCAGACAAAACCTCTTTTTAAAATTGGTATACCAGGATATGCTTCAAAAGATTCATCTATCATATGACTCGGCTGATATATCTCTACATATGCTATCCCATCATAATCTTTTTCTGGTTCATATGCTTGCCAACCAATTTCCATATGAATCAATGGAAGTTCGGATATTAATTTACAATACCAACTTGGAATCTTATCCCCAAATTTATCATTCAAAAGTTGCATTTCTTCACTTGTAGCTGATCTTCCTAAATATTTTTCACCTAGCTTTTTAGTCTTTTCAATGAAGTTTTCGGCTTCTTGAAAAATAATTTCCGACATAAAATCACCTCAAAATTTTCAACTACGGAATGACACTCTAACTTATTAAACTAAACTGCCCAAGGGCATTTTTTTACTTGAATATGAATGTATGATTAGTGCCCGTTTGTTTAATTGTAATTATTCACTCTATTAATTTCTCTAAGAAGTTATATGCAAAAACCATGCTTTGACATCGTCTACAGCATGGTTTTATTTCAACTAATATAAAACTGCTAAGTTGATTTTTTAAACTCATTTATTTATTGAGTTCATTAACTGGAAGAAGTATTCAGGTTTGTGAGTCTTATTCAGGTTATACCATGAATGTAATGTATCTGGTTCAAATACATCTAATTTTTTCAGTACTTCCATCGCAAATTCCAAAGGGGCTACTCCTGATGCAGTAACTAAATTTTCACTAGCTACCACGGATTCCATCTCGTGTAAATTTTCTCCTTTATAATTAGGACAGACCATTTTAATATAATCTAAGCTATTGCTTGTATGCTTTCTAGAATCTAGGTATCCCATATTTGCTAGTCCCTCAGTTGCACCACAAATAGCAGCAACGATAGTGCCAAGCTTTAAGACCTCGCCAATTTTTTTCAAGATAGGTTGATGAATAGCTTCTCCCCAAGTATTCCCTCCAGGTAGAACTACAAGATCTTTACTGTCAAAAGTACATTCATCAAGGAAGATATCTGGTTTTATACTCAGTCCTCCCATCGTAGTAATTATTTCTTTATTAGCGCCTACTGTAATTATCTTTAAAGGTGCTAAATCCTTTTTGAAGTATCTTCCTGAGTTTAGTTCAGCAATTAAATATCCATATTCCCAGTCTGACATTGTATCAAATACATAAAGATAAACGTTTTTTATTTTCATCCAATAGCACTCCAGTCACAATTTTCATAGTTATTAGCAGTTTCAAGGTCTTTAGTATAAATTGCATGACATTCTATTCTTTTCGGCATCAAAAGCTACCGCCTCAGAGAAAGAACGTATGTTCCTAACAATAAAAATATATACCACAATTAACCAATAGTCCAGATAATTATTTAATTATTTAAAACCGATAGTTGAACAAGGGTATTTTTTATCAGGATTTTGAATGTATGATTATACTAATTATCATACATTCAAACCCTTGATTTCATTGACTTTTTTCGTTTTCTCTCTTTATACTAAAATATGAGAAAAAATCGTACATTCAAATCCTTGATACATAAGGGTTCAGAAGACCGATTTTGAGAAGTCATAGAAAGGTCGATGAATCATGACAAAACAAAAAGATGTGCAGCCGATCCGTGATCAGCAGCAACTCGAAGATATGAAATGGGCGTTGAAGCGCCACTGTTCGGAGCGTGATTATATCCTCTTTGTCGTAGGATGCGAGACCGGCCTACGGGTCGGGGACCTACTCAAGCTCACCACGAAACAAATCCTGGACCTCAAAGGCAAACAACACAAGATCCTTCGGGTCAAAGAAGGCAAAACGCAAAAAATCCGCGACATGTATATCGCGAATTGCTTCGAAGAGGTCTTTGCGTACGCAAAAAACGTCCAGAGTCCCTATTTATTCCCCTCCAGGAAGGGTGAACACCCCATTACCCCTACACAGGCCTATAGGCAGCTAAACAAGGCGGCAGAGTTCGCTGGCGTGGAGCATGTCGGCAACCATACGTTACGGAAAACGTTTGGCTACTGGTTTTATAAAGCAACGAAGGACATTGCCATGTTGCAACGGATCCTGCATCATTCCCATCCTTCCGTTACCCTTCGTTATATCGGCATTACAGAAGAAGAAACGAATAACGTCTTGAAAACATTTAGTGTCTTTCACTAAGACTCCAATTTCATTCATGTTGGTCGTTAACAAGAAAGGTTTTAATTATCTATCAATAAGAATTATCATATAAAGGTTTGGAATATAAATTTCACAGCCATCCATAGTGTTTGAAGCTATAAATTCGTTGGGAAGTTCCAGCCACTTAGTTGCAATACTATTTAGCATAGGTTTTACATTAGATTCAGACGATTCATCTATCTCAAGAAAAACTTTGTACATATCTTCAATTTATAAAAAAAATGAAATCATTATCCCATCCCGCAAGCCAATAGATTAAATTGATCCTAACGGATCAGTCATCTATTGGCTTGTTTTACAAAGTTTTAAGCAGAGTTTCTAAACATAAAACAAGAAAGAGGCTCCTGCGCAATCGCAGAAGCCTCCCCCAAGAGATTTTATTATTAATAGCAAACCCTAGATATTCAAAACCTATTTAAATTTCATGTCTTCTAAACACTTTATAGTGTAGAAGATAGTTGTAGAAGTAGTAAAGAGAAAAACAGCATGTATAATATTTAATAAATAAATATTTTCGAAGAATTTAGGAATACTTTTTTCTCTTAGTGAATATCATTATTACGAAGGAATTTTTTTAGGCATTAGTCCACTTTTATCCTTTTGTGGGTATTGACACCATTGAAATAATTTTGGTACAATGTAAAGGTTAGAGGTCTGCTAACCGTCTCAATTGATAAAAGTGATAGACTCATATTTAAAAAATCCCTGAAAAAAAAGGCAAAAAAATAGCCTCTTTCATCAGGCTTCTTTTGTTTGCAAATTCCGAGACAACAGTCTCGTTAATATAATTAAATTTTTGAAAGGAAGTGGCTATCTTCATTTTGATAATTGAATAATAATGTCCCTCTGTCACAGAAATAATGAAGAAAGGGGGAAACTCCGATGAGACAATATTTAGAAGACGCTTTTGCCATTGCAGATAAATTTTGCTGTGGTAGTAAAATAGCAAGAAACATTTGTGCTATTGTATTGCTTGGTATGTTTGTATTACTATTTTTATTAAACAACGAAGTCTGTCAAGAAGGTATTAAGCAACTTGTAATCGGCTCATACTCTTCAGGTATGATACCGTTTTACGGACTTTTAACACTTCACTACGGGCTTGCATTAGTTCTTTATGTGATTAGTATTAGTATTATTCTTATCCTTGTTACCATTTTAATTGCTTGGTCGGCGAGAAAATGGAAGCAAAGAAAAGAAAGAAATGCCGTTTTAAACGAAATAATCAGAGAAAGACAAGCTTCAGTTTAAGTCGGTGAGACGACTTAAGAAAATGCACTCCTGTTTCACTGGGAGTGTATTTTTCTATATAAGATATGTTATATAGAAACTAAAGATGATTATTGTAACAACTATTTTTAAAGAATTCTAATTTACGTCAGTAAGTTACTAACATAAGGATAACAAACTTAGGGAACAAAAATCAAGAAAAACATAAAAAAGGCCTTAGTTAATTTATCACTTTCTATACATGGAAATCAAGAGTTTTCTTGGTTTTTCTTAAATTTTATAGATTTTTTTCTAAAATCCTTGATATTCCTTATTTTGTACATGAAATTTCTAAGCTATACCCCATTTATAAATTATTTATACCCTTATTGCTCTACGCAAAGTTTTAAACAGGATTTCTAAACATAAAACCAGAAAGAGACTCCTAGCCATTAAAACGCCTAGCTCCAGGAATCAACGAATATGTAATAAGTAGGATAGTTAACATAATTCAACTTATCGGTTTATGTATTCTTGAATTTTAAGGTCATTTATATCGTTGCAATACATTTGCAAGCATGCTTGCAAATGTATTGCAGGGAAGGAAAAAGTGTATTGCAAATGTATTGCTTGTGTATGGCAAACGTATTGCACATGCGATTTTCTAGTACCCACTGTTTTGTTAGGCTTTGCCTAACTCCACACCCTTGGTGGGGACAAAAACCCCTTATGCTCTTCAGTTTTTCTTCAAGGAATTCATTGGAGAGATCACTTTTGAAAAATAAAAAAGCCGTTATCTTTCTAGATACACAATATCCGGATCATGAACGGGCCCGATATCTTCATCCTCCATATCCAATTGTTGAACAATAAAAGAGTCGAGATCCATTCCAGTAAACTTCCCTTTCAACGATAATTCTTTCATCGCAGCCTCTACATATTTTTGTTCGTAATCCGGTAGAAACATCTCTTGAATGATTTGTTCTTTGCTTTTCCCTTCCCAACAATAATTCAGTAAAAATCCGGCTGTTTTGCTGTTAGCCGAAGGGTCATTTTTTGGATTCTCCATAGAAATTCATCCTCCTTTAATTTATAAATCATCTACGTTATAGGCGTAATTCTCACATGCAAACAGGTAAGTTAAAAGAAATAATGAAGAGCATAAGGGGTTTTTGCTATCACCGAGGGTGCTAGGTTAGGCAAAGCCTAACAAAACCGTGATATCACGAAAATCGCATGTGCAATACGTTTGCAATACACAAGCAATACATTTGCAATACACTTTTTCTTTACATGCAATACATTTGCAATACGTTCTTAAGATGGTATGAAAATGTATCCCACCAGTAAAACGGCCACAAAATATATATAAAAACAGTTTGCTTCTGTAAAAAATCCCATGGCAGTAGAAGGCCTCATAGTGACTCCAGAAATCGGGGATCTTGTGTTCAGAAAGGCCACTGGAAAGATGACTCATGACGAATTTATTAGAGAAGCTTTACTCCTTGCAAACCAAGTAGAGGAAAATCCTGAAGGTGCTTAAAACGCTTTAAAGACCCTAATTTCCCGTTTTTGCATTTTTGTTTATTTCAATACTCATGAAAAATTTAAACGCCTGAAAAAGCCGATTAAATGGCTCTAAGCTTGTAAATGGATACAAAGGACAGCTTAAATAGGTTAAAAAACATACACGAATCCCTTATATGGAGTCAATCCTTAATGATTAGCTGAAAAAAGGTCTAAAGGAAGCTCTGAATAGGTCCGATCCATGAGTTTCTTAAAGGTACCTGTGAAATAACGTACCAGGTTGGTTTTTATTTTCCCTCGTTTTAACCCTCTAATGGCTTGTTTAAAGGCGTTTATAGCCGTATATGTAATCGTATCTTGTTCAACTATGTCTGAAATGGCTTTTGTATCAAGGAAAACACTTTTCCAAAGGTCTTCAATCGTGGCTGCCTCATCAAAGAAAGGTTTAACGGCCTCGATAAATTCTTTAGGAACATAAGAAGCTGTAAAAGTAGAATCTAAAGGAACCTCTTTACGTGTATTTAATCTTTTAATAATACTAGTTTCTAAAAGAATACTAGTTTCCCCTTGAAAATTATCGTCTTCACTCTTACTCTCGCAAGGGTTTTCGTGATTCTCGCAATACGTCAATTTTCTCTTTTTTAATACATCAATTGTATTAAAAATATAGACATTATGACCTTTTCCACCTTTAGATTTTGCCGTGTTTTCGATAGATAAGATGCCTAAATCCTTCGCTTTTCGTAGCATCCGTTCAAAAGTGGAACGACTTACACCAAATCCATTCAGTTTGTCATTGATGGCTTTTACTAGGGTTGCGATCTTGGCGTTGGCCACACCTACATATTTGGCGGAGAAGCGTACCAGTCGCTTAAATGCGACGAGTTCTCCTTTGGTGAAATCCTCTTTATGTTCGGCTAGGAACATTTCGATTGTGGTATTAAATTCTTTTATGCTGCTAAACTTGCTGAACTCTTTAAAATTCTCGATTCTACCTGCGATTAACATGGTATTTTCTCCTTAGAGGACCATAAAAAAGACACTGCTCCCGATAAAAATTAAGGGAAACAGCGTCTTTTTTATTGTGTCTAAAAGAAAGAAACAATATTTTTCACTTGAAACTAACCATAAAATACACTAAAATGAATGTACTAATATGTTAGTTACAAAGAACTTTGACAGGTGTTTTCCCTAGGGCAATTAGGGGGAACGGTTTAAGGGTGTTGACGCACCACTTAGACACGTTGAGGTTCTTTTTCACGTCCGTATTTTATTAGGATTAATTATCCAACAATTTCTACTAAAAAACAAGTAAATTTGATAGTTTGTGTTACGGATTCGGACGAAAAAATCTTTATTTTGTATCATTCGTGATTTTTACATAGAGGACAATAGCACCGACATAGCGAATTGGCTATAATTAATTGAAAGGAGGTTATCGTTATGGATTCGTCACAAAACGAAATAGAAATTCTTTATTCTCCTGGAGAAGTAAGCGACACACTCAAAGTAAAAGATTCTACTTTAAGAAAGTATTGCGGCATTTTAGAAAATGCCGGGTATCGATTTTCAAAGAATAATAGAGGACATAGGCAGTATACAGATAAAGACGTTATGACGTTTAAAAAACTCATTACTGCCACAAAAAACAGCGACATGACGATTGAAACGGCAGCAGAACATCTAGTTTCAATGTACAAACAAACTAGCGTAACGATAACTGACACAACTGATATAACGTTGCATGCCCAGCATAGCAAAGATATATCGGAACTAAAAAATACTATAGAAATCCAAAATGAGCTAATCATATCCCTTGCTCAAAGATTGGAACAACATAGTACATATATAGAGGACTCTACAAAGAATCGTGATAATAAGATGATAGAACATTTTAAGGTTTTTCAAAAAGAAAATGAGAAGCTTCACAAGGAAATTAAGTTAATGAATGAGAAACTAGAACAAATTGCCGAAACAGGAAAAGAAGCAGCAGTTTCTACCGAAACAGAAAAAGGCTTCTTTGCTCGAATTTTTGGAAAGTGAACAAAAAACGAATGTAATATAGTGTAAGAATTGCACAGTCAAACGGCCGCCAATTGGCGGCCGTTTGACTGTGCAATTCTTACACTATATTACATTCGTTTTTTGTTCACTTTCCAAAAATTCGAGCAAAGAAGCCTTTTTCTGTTTCGGTAGAAACTGCTGCTTCTTTTCCTGTTTCGGCAATTTGTTCTAGTTTCTCATTCATTAACTTAATTTCCTTGTGAAGCTTCTCATTTTCTTTTTGAAAAACCTTAAAATGTTCTATCATCTTATTATCACGATTCTTTGTAGAGTCCTCTATATATGTACTATGTTGTTCCAATCTTTGAGCAAGGGATATGATTAGCTCATTTTGGATTTCTATAGTATTTTTTAGTTCCGATATATCTTTGCTATGCTGGGCATGCAACGTTATATCAGTTGTGTCAGTTATCGTTACGCTAGTTTGTTTGTACATTGAAACTAGATGTTCTGCTGCCGTTTCAATCGTCATGTCGCTGTTTTTTGTGGCAGTAATGAGTTTTTTAAACGTCATAACGTCTTTATCTGTATACTGCCTATGTCCTCTATTATTCTTTGAAAATCGATACCCGGCATTTTCTAAAATGCCGCAATACTTTCTTAAAGTAGAATCTTTTACTTTGAGTGTGTCGCTTACTTCTCCAGGAGAATAAAGAATTTCTATTTCGTTTTGTGACGAATCCATAACGATAACCTCCTTTCAATTAATTATAGCCAATTCGCTATGTCGGTGCTATTGTCCTCTATGTAAAAATCACGAATGATACAAAATAAAGATTTTTTCGTCCGAATCCGTAACACAAACTATCAAATTTACTTGTTTTTTAGTAGAAATTGTTGGATAATTAATCCTAATAAAATACGGACGTGAAAAAGAACCTCAACGTGTCTAAGTGGTGCGTCAACACCCTTAAACCGTTCCCCCTAATTGCCCTAGGGAAAACACCTGTCAAAGTTCTTTGTAACTAACATATTAGTACATTCATTTTAGTGTATTTTATGGTTAGTTTCAAGTGAAAAATATTGTTTCTTTCTTTTAGACACAATAAAAAAGACGCTGTTTCCCTTAATTTTTATCGGGAGCAGTGTCTTTTTTATGGTCCTCTAAGGAGAAAATACCATGTTAATCGCAGGTAGAATCGAGAATTTTAAAGAGTTCAGCAAGTTTAGCAGCATAAAAGAATTTAATACCACAATCGAAATGTTCCTAGCCGAACATAAAGAGGATTTCACCAAAGGAGAACTCGTCGCATTTAAGCGACTGGTACGCTTCTCCGCCAAATATGTAGGTGTGGCCAACGCCAAGATCGCAACCCTAGTAAAAGCCATCAATGACAAACTGAATGGATTTGGTGTAAGTCGTTCCACTTTTGAACGGATGCTACGAAAAGCGAAGGATTTAGGCATCTTATCTATCGAAAACACGGCAAAATCTAAAGGTGGAAAAGGTCATAATGTCTATATTTTTAATACAATTGATGTATTAAAAAAGAGAAAATTGACGTATTGCGAGAATCACGAAAACCCTTGCGAGAGTAAGAGTGAAGACGATAATTTTCAAGGGGAAACTAGTATTCTTTTAGAAACTAGTATTATTAAAAGATTAAATACACGTAAAGAGGTTCCTTTAGATTCTACTTTTACAGCTTCTTATGTTCCTAAAGAATTTATCGAGGCCGTTAAACCTTTCTTTGATGAGGCAGCCACGATTGAAGACCTTTGGAAAAGTGTTTTCCTTGATACAAAAGCCATTTCAGACATAGTTGAACAAGATACGATTACATATACGGCTATAAACGCCTTTAAACAAGCCATTAGAGGGTTAAAACGAGGGAAAATAAAAACCAACCTGGTACGTTATTTCACAGGTACCTTTAAGAAACTCATGGATCGGACCTATTCAGAGCTTCCTTTAGACCTTTTTTCAGCTAATCATTAAGGATTGACTCCATATAAGGGATTCGTGTATGTTTTTTAACCTATTTAAGCTGTCCTTTGTATCCATTTACAAGCTTAGAGCCATTTAATCGGCTTTTTCAGGCGTTTAAATTTTTCATGAGTATTGAAATAAACAAAAATGCAAAAACGGGAAATTAGGGTCTTTAAAGCGTTTTAAGCACCTTCAGGATTTTCCTCTACTTGGTTTGCAAGGAGTAAAGCTTCTCTAATAAATTCGTCATGAGTCATCTTTCCAGTGGCCTTTCTGAACACAAGATCCCCGATTTCTGGAGTCACTATGAGGCCTTCTACTGCCATGGGATTTTTTACAGAAGCAAACTGTTTTTATATATATTTTGTGGCCGTTTTACTGGTGGGATACATTTTCATACCATCTTAAGAACGTATTGCAAATGTATTGCATGTAAAGAAAAAGTGTATTGCAAATGTATTGCTTGTGTATTGCAAACGTATTGCACATGCGATTTTCGTGATATCACGGTTTTGTTAGGCTTTGCCT
>JACRYO010001292.1_pt1 | contig 14855 bp, 9 predicted proteins | sample 8023221 | NCBI WGS metagenome assembly JACRYO01 (sample SAMN15823180, study PRJNA655841) | gut metagenome | isolation source: fecal sample D85 from dog with diarrhoea from SPCA | host: Canis lupus familiaris | place: South Africa: Mmabatho, Mahikeng | collected 2019-09 | reverse complement strand
ATAATAGATTGTTCAAATTCTTCTGGGAAAGTACAACTTGCAACCAATTTGCGGGCATACAAAAAATCATTGTTTGCGATCAATAAATCAAAATAAAATCCAGCAAATTCTTCGCTTGCCAGATATTCACTTTCATGAAGCACTGCTTGACTCAACGCTTCTTGTTTTTCATCAAGTTCAAATAGACAAAAGACTAGCAGACTATTTGCCTCAAAGTTAGGTTCTAGGTCATATGCCCGTAACAATAGTTCTTTCGCCTGTGTGTACCGATGGTCTGCTAAGGCTTGTTGCGCAATACGCATCAGATTTTCATATTTATCTGGAAAATCAATTTGGTCCACTTCTTCCCCCTCCTTTCAGTTCATCGCTTCCAATAGTAGCAAATAAAAAAAATCATGACAATATTTTTTGTATTATCATGATTTTTTTATGTTATGCATTCACTTCTTGGTTGAAAGCCTTGATCAAATTGATCGTTACAACACTCGTATTTGAGAAGTAATCACCAATATGCTGTTTTTTCTTGCTAAAGATAACTGGCAGATAACCTATAAACAACAATGGAAATTTTAGTATGAATCGGCATGCACCTTCTCTAACCAAAACAGTCGACCAACTTAATTCTGTCTCGTCAAAACCAACTACACGAATACCAAAAATCATTTTGCCGATCGTTTGTCCATGGTTAAGTTTCGTCAATAAAACAAAATAAGCTAAATAAATGACCAATGCCGCTCCACCATAGAAACTTAGGTAAGAATCCGCATAATCGATCCAACCAAGATTCAAAGCGATACCTAATGTCAATCGAGTAATTGAACCTATACATAACAAATCAATCAAAAAGGCACCAAGCCTTACCCAAAACCCAGCATAAAAATACTTTGGGAAATCATTGACTTTTGGAACTTCTGGTCGTTCTTTTGTATACCTTTGCCAATTTTTCTGTTTCGTCTCAATTTCGCTTTCCGTCAAAGGACGTTCTTTAAAAGATTGGAGAACTTTTTGAGAGAAATTAGGATCAGGTCCAACTGCTGGACGGTCATGATGCTCTTGCTCAGCTTTTGTTTGGTCCTCTTCTAAATGTTCAGACATTCTTACTCACCTCCGTAATAATACATTGCTTTTGGTGATTCCGCTGTCCCAAGATTTTCAAGAAGTGTCAAGATCTGATTGGTTTCTGAAGCTTTTAATCCTTGGAATTGAGCCAATTTAGAACCTAGCCACGTATTAGCAAAACCAGTAGAACTAGCGGAATATTCAACTAACTGTGCATTTTCTAGTTTTTGTTCTTTACGCATTGCTTTTAGTGCGTCCTCTGGGTAAGCAATCTCATCGACTAACCCAATTTCTTTCGCTTGGGCCCCATCATAGATACGACCGTCAGCAATCTGTTTCACTTCAGCTTCTGTTTTGTGTCTTCCTTCGCTGACTACCTTCACAAACCGATTATAAGCACTATCGATGTACGCTTGAAGTACTTCTTGATCTTCTTTCGTTGTTGGTCTAGTACTTGACCCCATATCTTTGAGCGCACCACTCTTCACAGTCGTATCTTCCACTCCGAGCTTTTCCAATAATCCTGAATAATTTAAACCAGACATGATTACTCCAATCGATCCAGTAACCGTTTCGTCTGTTGCAAAGATTTTGTCTGCTTGCGCAGAGATGTAATAGCCACCACTGGCTGCTGTGTTTTTCATACTCACATACATCGGGATTTTTCGATCTGTACGAATATCTTTCAATGTCTTAGCAATTTCGGCGCTTTCATAAACGCCGCCTCCTGGAGAATTCACTTCTAAAAAGATTCCCTTTACACTCTTGTCTTCTTGAATTGCTTTTAATTGTTCCATAAAGTTTTCATGATTGTATCCTTCTGATGCAAACAGTCCCGATGAACCACCACTGGCTATCGTGCCATCAACAGTCAGTTTCACGATTTTTTCTGTACTATCCCCATCTTCAAGCACTGTTGGCGTCAATTCATCACTTCCATAAAGCAGACTATTCAAGCCAGTCATTTGTGTTTCTTCTTTCTCTTTCGTAGTTAAACTTGACGAGACTAACGAGATGACCAACAACCCAGCAGCAATCAAAACGGCGATCCAACGCTTTTTATTCATACGACTTCTCTCCTAATATAAATTTTTGATGACGATCACTTTTTCTTTTTTCTCTTCAGCATTCATTTTCTCTGCTTTTTCTTCTAATGCATAACCAATGAATTTTTCTTTTGTCAATTCATCTTCTACTGCAAAACGTTGTGCATTCTCCACTGCTAACGCGTCAGGAGAGATTTCTTGGATACTATCCCAACCTGTATCCAAAAATATTTTCGTTTCATCAGTGATCTCACTTGTTTTTTCAAGTTCGGCTAAACGTTGTTTTAACTGACCCAATGTCATGATTTCTATTTGCGCTTCCATTTTGCTCCTCCTTTTGTTTCTTAAATATTATTGTACCGAACTATTCAAAAAGATGATAGCTAAAATTAGGAATTTTACCAGTTGCGCCGACCATATATATACCAATTATATTTTTTTACTTATCCATTGACAAAACCAACATAAAAAAGTTATTATTTTAGATGTTTCCAGAAAAAATATTAAAAGGTGGTACGAATAGACCATTAACGGAATAGCGCCTGATCTGTAGCGACAGATGACGAGGAAGAGGTTTATCGAAATTTCGGCGGGTGACCTCAGGGAATGCACTCTATAGGATATTCAAAAAAACTATCTGTGAGGATAGAACAAAGGAATATTCATGCAGCTGGAAACTTTCTTAATGAGATTATTATAGAAAGTAGGATGTTTTTTTATGTGTGGAATTGTTGGAATGATAGGTTTAGAAAATGTAACTCCTGGTTTGATCAACGGACTTGAAAAATTAGAATACCGTGGCTACGATTCAGCTGGTATCTTTATTGCAAATGATGAAGCAGATTACTTGATCAAGGCGCAGGGCAGAATCCAAAATCTAAAGGATAAATTAACAGATGAAATGATCGGCTCCATCGGTATTGGCCATACAAGATGGGCAACTCACGGTGAACCGACTGAAGAAAATGCACATCCGCATACTTCACAAACAGGTCGTTTCGTTCTTGTCCATAACGGTGTGATCGAAAATTTTGAAGAAATAAAAACAAATTATTTGGCAAACGATACTTTTGTTGGAGAAACAGATACAGAGATCGTTGCTCATTTGATCGAATTTTTCGCAGATCAAGGATGGCCTACAAAAGTTGCATTCACTAAAGCATTACAATTGATCAAAGGTTCTTATGCTTTTGCATTGATAGACAGAACTCTTCCTAACACGATCTTCGTAGCAAAAAATAAAAGCCCTTTATTGATTGGCTTAGGGGATGGGTTCAATGTAGTTGCTAGCGACGCAATGGCAATGCTTTCTTATACTAGAGAGTTCGTCGAAATCGAAGATGGTGAAGTAGTCATCGTAACAAAAGACGATATATCTATCCAAACAATTGACGGTATTTCTGTGGATCGCCCTTCTTTCGAGGCACAGATCGATGCAACAGATATCGAAAAAGGCACATATCCTTACTATATGCTGAAAGAAATCGATGAACAGCCCATCGTGATGAGAAAAATCATCCAAGCATATACGAACCAACAGCATCAAATTGTGATGGATGAAAAAATGTTAGCTACCGCGAAAGAAAGTGATCGGATTTTCATCGTAGCTTGCGGAACGAGCTATCATGCGGGCCTAGCAGGTAAGCCAATACTCGAAAAATTGACGAATATTCCTGTAGAAGTCCACTTAGCTAGTGAATTTGGTTATTCGATGCCTTTACTTTCGGAAAAACCATTTTTTGTTTTCTTAAGTCAAAGTGGTGAAACAGCTGACAGTCGTCAGGTTTTAGTTAAAATCAATGAACTAGGGCACCCTACATTGACGATCACAAACGTTCCAGGTTCAACTTTATCAAGAGAAGCTTCTTTCACTCTTCTATTACATGCGGGACCTGAAATCGCTGTTGCATCAACCAAAGCCTATACAGCACAAATTGCTGTACTTGCACTGTTAGCGAAGGCCATTGGTGAAACAAAACAATTAACAAATGCACAAACATTCGATATTAGCCATGAACTTGGTATTGTAGCAAATACCATGGAAGAGATCATCACACAAAAAGATGAACTGCATCAACTTGCTGTAGAGTATTTGACAGATACTCGAAATGCGTTTTATCGGACGCGGAGCTGATTACGCTGTTTCACTGGAAGCTGCTTTGAAATTAAAGGAAATCAGCTATATCCAAGCGGAAGGATTTGCAGCCGGTGAATTAAAACACGGAACGATCGCTTTGATCGAAGAAGGAACACCAGTGATTGGGATCATTAGCGAGGCGGTTACTGGATCACATACAAGAGGTAATTTGAGAGAAGTAGAAAGCCGTGGAGCGAAAACATTAGTGATTGCGGCAAAGGGACTGGAAACGGAACAAGACCAACTCGTTCTTCCTGTGGTCCATCCATTATTGACACCATTGGCTACAGTTATCCCTACTCAATTAATTGCCTATTATGCCACACTTCTAAGAGGATTAGACGTCGATAAACCACGTAATCTCGCAAAATCAGTAACAGTAGAATGACAAAAAACAGTCGAGGCAGAAGTATTTCACTCCGAACATTAGGACGGATTCACAGAAATCGCTTTTCGAGATTTTGTGAATGGTGACTTATTTTCTCAACAACATGCTTCTGCCTTACTGTTTATGCGTATACAGATTCTGAGACAAAAAGTATTACTTGCTTTTGTACCAGAATCTTTTTTATTTTCTCCGTTTCCTTATATAAAACAAACACAAACTAATTACTGTTATACCCACGCCACTCATCTTTACAAGTGCATTTTTTTGTGTACCTGTCATTGGCAATTTTTTAACACTATCTTTGGTCAATATTTTACTGATTTTTTGTATTGCCTCTGCATTTAGATTAAGTGAATGATCTACGGGGCGATTTTCCCCTTGATTTATCATCCCCGTTTGTTCTTTCTCCATTCTGTTACCAGAAGCATCTACTGTTGAGTTGCCTATATTCTCTTTTTGCGGAGGTCGAGGCACGCTTGGAGAAGGTTTTTCTTCTTTCGGCTTTTCTTCTACTATTGGAGGAAGGGTTGTTCCTTTGGTCGTGATGAGCAACGCTTTCGTTGCCACCGATACATTTCCAGCATGATCACAGGCGGTTATTGTAAAATAATATTTTGTTTTTTCAGATAAATTCGTATCTGTATAGGATAAGGTATCGCCTGGAAGGCTACCGACCAAAATACTATTTCGATACACTTGGTAACTTCTAATGCCACTCTCATCACTGGAAGCTTCCCAAAGTAAGGTCACTTTATTTTCTGTCACGACTGTCGCCCTTACATTCATCGGTGTCGTAGGCGGTGTGTGATCAACGATTCCCTTCGTTCTTACATTGATTCTATTGCTTGCTTCTGACTGATTCCCTGCTGCATCAAAAGCCCGTACCTCATATGTATATTCAGTGTCTTCCGTCAATCCAGTATCAGTAAACTGTTCTCCTTGAACCTCTTGGACCAACTGTTTATCCCGATAAATACGATAGCCGGCTACACCGATGTTATCTGTAGATGCCTCCCACGACAAACTCACCGTATCTGTTGTCACATTCTCCACTTTTAGATTCAGAGGAATCGTAGGCGCCTCATCATCCACTGATACACTTGTTCGTGCAAAGACTTCATTGCTTGCTTCTGACTGGTTCCCTGCTGCATCAAAAGCCCGTACCTCATATGTATATTCAGTGTCTTCCGTCAACCCAGTATCAGTAAACTGTTCTCCTTGAACTTCTTGGACCAACTGTTTATCCCGATAAACACGATAGCCGGCTACACCGATGTTATCTGTGGATGCCTCCCACGACAAAATCACCGTATCAGAAGTAACATTTTCCACCAGTAGGTTTTGTGGAATCGATGGACTCTCCAAATCCAACCAAGCGGCTTGAATATTATCAAATTTAGCTTCGCCATTGCCACTCGAAGCAAAGCGAATGACATAAGTATTCTCATCTGTTGGTGTTGTAAAAATAAATTTATGTTGTTTCCAAGCGATGTTATAATGCTTTTCTTCCTTCAGTGGATGGTATCCTTGGTCATGATTTAACGTGCCAAACTCGACAATCGCTGGAAAAACAGGATCACCAATCACGTAATACGCAAATCGATACGTAGAATTTGGTTTTAACTGAACATATTGGAGGATATTTTCACCATTCGTTGCTTTTACATATTGATTGCCGTTACTATCCACTACCAGAGATGGGTTGTTTTCTCCAGGACTTGAAACGATCCAATCTTTCAATCCTTCATTGAATTCTCCATTCTTGATGATCACCTCTTCAACTGATCCTTGTGTAGAAACGGCGACTGCTACAAAAGGTTTTATAAAAAGAAGTAGCATTGCAAATAAAGGCAGGTATTTCCTTATAGATTTCATCTTATCACTTTCCTTTCCTGAGGGTATTATCGCTGTTAGTTTAATACATCCAGTGTTTTTGGAAACACTATTTTTCTTACATAAAGAAAATAAAGTTGTCACATAACAGTTGTCTGCATTAGAGCACAGTACTTTGGAAATTCTCCTATCCAACTAGCTTTTCTATAACCTAGAAGGAAGGTCTAAAGAAATCGTGAAGGAGTTGACTTGTATGATTGGTTTTTGTGTCTCCTAGTGATTTTAAGAAAGAGCGGTCATTTTCAGTCGATCTTCTTTTTTGTACTACTCGTCCAACAAAAAAAGCAATCAATCTCAAAATTTGTTTTCCAAATTTAAAGATTGATTGCTTTTTTATTTAAAGCGATTCATTGACACCTTGGATAAAGTCTTGGTGTCGACTTATCACAAGAAAAATCACGTGACCAGATGTTAGTCTAATCCAATTTCTTTTCTTACGACTGCTGCGATTTTATCCACGTAATAATCAACTTTTTCATGTGTTGGTGCTTCAGCCATTACACGTAATAACGGTTCTGTTCCAGAAGGACGAACTAAAATTCTTCCTTCACCACCCATTTCTGCTTCTGCCTCTTCGATAACTGCTTTGATTGCAGGTACTTCCATTGCACCATTTTTGTTGCTGACACGGATATTTACTAATTTTTGCGGATAGATCGTCACTTCTGCCGCAAGTTCAGATAGTTTTTTACCTGTTTGCTTCATGATATTCAATAATTGGATTCCAGATAACATACCGTCTCCAGTAGTATTGAAATCTAAGAAAATCATGTGCCCAGATTGTTCCCCACCAAAATTGTAGTCATTCTTGCGCATTTCTTCTACTACATAGCGATCTCCTACTTGCGTGATCACATCTTTTAAGCCGATACTTTCCACTGCTTTATGGAATCCTAGATTACTCATGACCGTAGTAACGATCGTATCTTTCTTCAAACGATTCTTTTCAGAAAGATATTTCGCACAGATGAACATGATTTTATCGCCATCAACGATATTTCCTAATTCATCAACTGCAATGATACGGTCGCCATCACCATCGAAAGCTAAACCAGCATCTGCACCTTTTTCCACAACCATTTCTGCCAATTTTTCTGGATGTGTCGAACCAACTCCATCGTTGATGTTCAACCCATTTGGATTTGTTCCCATCGTATAGAAATCTGTTTCCAAATCTGCAAACAAGCGATTAACAGATGTTGAAGTCGCACCATTTGCAGCATCGACACAAATAGTCAATCCAGAAAGATCTCCATTGATCGTTTGTACTAGGAATTGAGAATATTTCAACAGACCTTCTGGAAATTCTTCTACTGTACCAAGCCCTTCAGCAGAAGGTCGTGGTAATTCGTCTACTTCTGCATCTAATAAAGCCTCAATCTCTAATTCTTGATCATCTACTAATTTAAATCCATCTGCACCGAAAAATTTGATTCCATTATCTTGCGCTGGATTATGAGAAGCAGAAATCATTACTCCGGCACTGGCTTTTTGTAATCTTGTTAAATAAGCGACTCCTGGAGTTGAAATCACGCCAAGTTGGAATACTTCAATACCAACAGATAATAATCCGGATATCAATGCTTCCTCTAACATCTGGCCTGAAATTCTTGTGTCACGTCCGACTAATACACGCGGGCGTTTTCCTTCTGTCTCATGCTGACTCAAGACATAACCGCCACATCTACCTAATTTAAACGCTAATTCTGGTGTCAGTTCTTTGTTTGCCTCGCCACGGACACCATCCGTTCCAAAATATTTACCCATAATTGTAAATTTGCTCCTTTAACTTAATTTTCCGATGAATTCGTTTGACTCATTTGAGTACTGCTACTTGTTGATTCACTCGAAACGCTACTTTCAGAGCCTTGACTAGACTCCGATTGTTGTGATGAAGACGATGTCGTCGAATTCGTCGTTGAAAAACTTGTATTTGTATTGTTCTCTTTTTCAGAACCTTGACTTCGATTGGTTGAAGAACTGCTATCAGATGAAGCTAAAATCGGTGTGATTTCAACACTCACTGACTTTGGTGAAATACTTAACCCTCGTTCAACCGGGATATCGATGTTTCTTGTTGTCCGATGAGTGATACCTGAGACATCGATTGGTACCGGAATACTGTCGCCAATCAATGCAAGCTGTTCATTCGAACCAGTGACCACTGCATCTAGTTCTGAAAATTTAAAGTCGTAACTCTTAACACCTGAACCTGGTGTGCCTTGTTGTGTTCCATATAGACGCACCGATTTTTTCGGTTTGATTGCATCTGCGGTCACTTTTACCTGAACAGGATCTGACACGATACTCAATGCCTCCCCTGCCTGATTCAACGCTTGAACAGGTACTTCACTATTGATGCCTTCATCTTTTATCATGGAAGGATCAACAACAGCTACTACTTGGTGGATCTCAGATAGTGTTTTATCTCCTGTCGTGATCGTCACTTCATCTGGATCAACCTTGGTTTTATCCAATTCATAACCAGATGGTGTAGAACCAGAAGGCACAACAGTTTCTACATCAAACGTTTTCGTCACTTTCTTTTCAATTGTAACGGTGATCGTTTCAGGTTGCAACCTCGATGTAACAGCACTGCTTAGGTTACGTACTTTCAATGATACTTCATGTGTGCCTTCACCAACATCCGTTAGATCAGCAGTAACTCTAAATGTTCGTGTATCTGCATTTGACTCTGCATTCAATTGCACACGGTTAGCACTACTAAGCTTTACAGTAGCTGTATTCTCATAGCCGTGGATATAGTATTTATCCGTATCGTACAATAGTTGGATCGGCACATTTGAAACAGTTTGACTATACGACTCGTTTCCAGATAGCGTACTCTGAACTGTCTGTCCGTTGGCATTAAAGTAAAGAACGATACTGAACAGTAATGCCACGAAGCCATACAATAGACTGGTACGTCTCTCCTTTGAGATCATTTTCGATCCCCTCCCTTAGTCATTGCGTCCAAGAAAGATTGAATCCCATTTTTTTTGTTTTTAGGTTTTTCCTCAACAATCAACTGTTTTCGTAATATTGTGAGGTATTCTTCTTGTGATAATCCAGGAATCAATTGATTATCTAATGTGATACTGACGTCTCCTGTTTCTTCAGAGACAACGATTGTTATAGCATCGCTGACCTCACTGATACCGACAGCAGCTCGGTGACGGGTTCCGAATTCTTTCGGAATCAACATACTTTCAGATAAAGGCAGATACGCACTTGCTACTGCGATCTTCCCATTCTTAACAATGACCGCTCCATCATGTAACGGTGTATTTGGGATGAAGATATTGATAAGGAGTTCTCCAGTAATATCTGCATCAAGCGCTATCCCTGTTTCAATATATTCATCTAAACCCGTATGGCGTTCAATTGTAATCAAGGCGCCAATCTTACGTTTAGACATATATTGGATTGCTTTGTCGAAGGATAAAATCATTTTTTCATCTTCTTGCTGCTCGCTTTTTGATTGTTTGAAGAGCGAACTTCGACCGAGATGTTCCAAGCCACGTCGTATTTCTGGCTGAAAAATAACGATTGCCGCGATCACACCATAAGTGATGACTTGATTCATCAACCATGATAGAGTATGCAGACCAATCAACTCAGCCACGATCCGAATGACAATGAAAATAGCCACCCCTTTTAGCAATTGGATTGCTTTCGTCCCTCTTAGTAGTTGGATCAGTTTATAGACCAAATACCATACTACCAAAATATCCAGTATGTTCACCAAAAAATTCAGAGAAAACAAGTCACCGGAAAACATTTGTTGCCAATAATCTAAGTTAAAAAGTTCTCCGATTTGAAATGACATAAAAAGCCTCTCTTCTCTTTTGAGATTTCTTCTTAAGTATATCATATGTTTGTATATCTGAGGCTTTTATGCCTGAATTTTTCCATTTTCACGACAATTTTTTCAAGAAAATTACATAGTTTTATTTTTTCAAAAAGACAAGGATGAGTTAAAAGTAAAAATCACTTTTAACTCATCCTCTAGATCCGAATAATCAATGGAAACAGAAACCAGCTTTTCGAAAATGAAGTTCAGTTATCCTAAATCAAAAAATAACTTTCGTAAATCATTTCTTAGCTCTTAAATCTCCATTCTCCCATCAAACTTATCATTTATAAAAATATTTAAATCCATTTCTCTGAAACAAGACATTAAAATAGGAAAATGCCTATTTTCTACGTGCGGCACGTTCTGCTCTTCTTGCCGCTCTTCTTGCTTCGGCTTCTGGATCACTTTTTTTCTCTCTTTTTTCTCTTGCAGGCTTTTCGATCGTTTCCTTTTCTTCAGCAGGTTCTATTTTTGCTTTGATTTTATCCAATTGACCTGCTAATGAAGCATAGTTGTAGAAGCGTGTCTTCGCATCGTGAACTGTTTTTTCAAATAATTTTTCTGCTAATTGCGGATGCGCATTTTCCAATGATGAAAAACGTACTTGCTTACGCATAAAATCAGGCATTGTTGAAAAATCAGGTTTTTTGTAATCTAAAGTCATTGGTACTTTGTTCTTTTCGATTAATTCTGGATTGTATCGATATAGTGACCAATATCCAGAAGAAACGGCCTCTTTTGCTTCTTTGATTGATTCTTTCATTCCACCAAATAGACCGTGTGTGATACATGGTGTGTAGGCGATGATCAATGAAGGTCCAGGGAATTTTTCTGCCTCTTCGAACGCTTTGATTGTTTGCATTTGATTTGCTCCAGAAGCGATTTGGGCAACGTAGACATTGCCATACGTCATCGCCATCATCCCTAAATCCTTTTTCGAAGCATATTTCCCGCTCGCAGCAAATTTTGCGATAGCTGAAGCAGGTGTTGCTTTAGACACTTGTCCTCCTGTATTAGAATAAACTTCATTATCCAACACGAGAATATTGACGTCTGCACCACTTGCTAATACATGATCGATCCCGCCGAAACCAATGTCATAGGCCCAACCATCGCCACCAATCATCCATTGGCTATTTTTCACAAAAATGTCTTTTTCTTTTAAAATTGCCCGCAATTCTGGAACGTCCACAACCTCTGATTCGATCGCTGCTTGAAGTTTTGCAGCTCTTTGCTGTGTGCCTTCGCTCTCGAATAAATGATCTAACCAATCCTCCATCAATGCCCGCAACTCTTGTGAAACTTTCGGCAACAATTCGCTCATTGCTTTTGCTAAAGCTTCGCGACGCGTTTGAGCCGCTAGCAACATACCATAACCAAACTCAGCATTGTCTTCTAGTAAAGAATTTGACCATGCTGGGCCTTGACCACATTCATTCGTTGTATATGGAGAAGCTGGTGAAGCTCCACCCCAGATTGAAGAACACCCTGTTGCATTCGCGATCATCATCCGATCCCCAAACATTTGTGTCAATAATTTGACGTAAGGTGTTTCTCCACAGCCTGAACAAGCTCCTGAAAATTCAAGCAATGGTTTATTGAACTGCGTAGATAACACTGAATTTTTACCCTTTACTGGATTTTCTTTTTGTTTCAAGGTCATAGCAAATGCCCAGTTGACAGCTTGTTCTTTTTGTTCTTCATAAGGTTTCATCACTAATGCTTTTCCTTTTGCTGGACAAGCTTCTACGCATAATCCACAACCTGTACAGTCTTCTACGGAAACTTGAATACGGTATTTTAGTCCATCTGGTCCTCTCATATCCCGTACGATAAATCCTTCAGGCGCCTCAGTCATTTCCTCATCATCTGCCAAAAATGGGCGAATGGCTGCATGGGGACAAACAAAAGCACATTCGTTACACATTGTGCAACGATCACTGATCCACTCAGGCACTTCTAAGGCAACACCACGTTTTTCAACTTTCGCCGTCCCTAAAGGCATTTCACCAGTTGTCATCTGGTTTTCGACCAAAGTCCCAACGGATAAACTATTTCCTTCTTGTGCATTGATTGGTTCAAGCACTTCTTGAACATACTGTGATCGATACTGATTTGTTTTCACTGGGATCTCTAATGTTCGCCAGTGTTCAGGCACTTCCACTTTGTGAAGCAATTCCACTGTACGATCGATTGCCTGCACGTTTTTTTCAACGATCTTCATTGATTTATGTCCATAGCTTTTTAGTGCTTCTTCTTTTAAGAGTGGCATCACTTCCTCAAATGGAATGATGTTCGCTAATTTGAAAAAGGCTGTTTCCATCGCCGTGTTGATTCGGCGACCTAAACCTACTTCTTGTGCTAGTTGCATCGCATTGATCGTATAAAACTGTATGTCATTTTCAGACAAATATTTTTTTAAGCGGATAGGCAGATGGTTCTCCAACTGTTTTTCTGTCCATAACGTATTAAGTAAGAACGTTCCGCCTTTTTTCAAACCTTTTACTAAATCATAACTGTGTAGATACGCTGGGGTATGACACGCAACAAAGTCCGCATGTTCAACCAAATACGTCGAGCGAATAGGTGTGTCACCAAAACGCAAGTGCGAAACAGTTAGCCCACCAGATTTCTTAGAGTCATAGTAAAAGTATCCTTGTGCATATTTATCTGTATGGTCACCAATAATCTTGATTGCTGATTTATTCGCACCTACTGTACCATCTGAACCAAATCCCCAGAATTTTGCCTGATACGTGTTGGGATTCGTTAAATCTAACGTAGGTCTTTTTTCAAGTGATTGATAGGTTACATCATCAACGATCCCGATCGTGAACCGTTTCTTCATATCTCTTTTTTCTTTTTGCAGTTCATCATAAACGCTGATGATCTGATCTGGTGTCACGTCTTTTGAGCCCAGACCATAGCGACCACCAATCACTTTAGGTCGGATATCCGCATCATAAAGTGCGCTTTGCACATCTAACAATAGCGGTTCACCACCAGCGCCTGGTTCCTTGCTTCGATCTAACACAGCGATAGCTTTCGTTGACTCCGGTAATTTTTCCAATAGATTCTCAATAGGGAATGGGCGATACAAGTGGATATTCAAAAAGCCAACTTTACGACCATTTTTATTCAAATAATCGACTGTTTGTTCAATCGTCTGTGCTACTGAACCCATCGAAACGATCACTTCTTCTGCCTCAGGATCACCATGGTAAGTCACGAGGTCATATGCTGTTCCACGTAATTCATTGATTTTTTGCATATATTTTTGAACAATACTTGGCAATCGATCATAATAAGCATTGATTGTTTCCCTTTGTTGAAAGTGGATATCTGGATTTTGGTTGGTTCCACTGACCGTTGGATGATTTGGATTCATCCCTCTTTCTCGAAATGAGGCGAGTTTTTCCTGATTGATCAATGGTGCCAATTCTTCATATTCCAATACTTCGATCTTTTGGATCTCATGACTTGTTCGGAAACCATCAAAGAAATTCACAAAGGGCAGTTCCGCCTCAAGAGAAGCGAGGTGAGCTACTGGAGCTAGATCCATCACTTCTTGCACACTACTTTCCGAAAGCATAGCAAAACCTGTTTGACGTGCGGCCATGACATCTCCATGGTCCCCAAAGATGTTCAGTGCGTTTGTCGTGACTGCTCGGCTAGCTACGTGAAACACGCTAGGAAGCAACTCACCTGCGATTTTGTACATATTAGGGATCATTAAAAGTAACCCTTGTGAAGCTGTATAGGTAGTTGTTAAAGCACCAGTTTTCAATGAACCATGAACGACACCTGCCGCTCCTGCTTCTGATTGCATCTCTACTACTTTGACCGGCTGCCCAAATATATTTTTCTTCCCACTTGCTGACCATTGATCGACTAGTTCAGCCATCGTGGAGCTAGGCGTAATTGGATAAATGGCTGCTAATTCCGTAAACGCATAAGAGATATATGCGGCAGCGGTATTCCCATCCATTGTTTTCATCTTTCGCATTTTTTCATCATCCTTGTTCAAATTCTCTTAAATATCTGTTCCATTATAACGTAAAAAAATCAGAAAACCTACTTAATTTGCAAATCTGCTCACGAACTTTCCTTAGATTGAATATAAGACAAATCTAAAAAATCAGTTTTGCTACAGAATCTAACTCTGAATAAATGGCGTCCAAAAGCCAGGCTTTTCGGAAATTTCAAAAAAGTGCTTGGGACAAAAGTAAGAAATACTTTTGTCTCATGCTCTAAAAATGAATAAATGGTGGGGATACAACTCCACGAAATAAGAAGTTACACACTTCTACCGTGATTTCTCATCTACTTTTTGTCTACAAATCGTACAAGTCACCCGATTTGTCCTTTGATCGTCGTTTTTCGTTTGCTCCCTAACGTCCTGTATTGATAGTAGGTATAGACGTACGGCGCTGTGGTAAAGCTCGGCTTACCTCTTTCGCCTTGTTATTGTTGATG
>JACRYO010001981.1_pt1 | contig 14861 bp, 14 predicted proteins | sample 8023221 | NCBI WGS metagenome assembly JACRYO01 (sample SAMN15823180, study PRJNA655841) | gut metagenome | isolation source: fecal sample D85 from dog with diarrhoea from SPCA | host: Canis lupus familiaris | place: South Africa: Mmabatho, Mahikeng | collected 2019-09 | reverse complement strand
GTACTGATTCTATTCAGGATGATACAAGAGAATAATTAAATGCGGCAAACTATAAATTGTTGATGATAAACACTTATAAAAGTTTAGTGAAAAGTTCAGCTATATTGAATGATGCAGTAACCCAAGTTAACAAAGAAACAGAACATGATTTTAGTATTGACCAATTAAAATCGATAATTACAGTTGAGCAAGAAGAAGATTCTCAGGTATTTAATCTTTTTGTCGTATACAAAGATCCAGAAATTGCTAAATTTATTAATTCTTGCGTTGCTAGTTCGCTGGAAAAGAATATCAGTAAATTACTAGGGGAAGAAAATGTAGTCTCTATTATTAGTCCAGCTACGGTTTCTACTGACCCTATTTCTCCAAACCTAAAGATGAACACAGCTTTAGGATTTATTTTAGGAATGTTGATAAGTATGCTGGTTATATATATCAAATCTTTAAAAGATTCGACATTAGATATCGAAGATGATATTGAAAAAGAATTGCAGCTAACCAATTTAGGGCACATATCAACTATAAAAACTCGTTCAAATAAGGAGTTTGCAATTAAAGGAACGACAACTAGTGCTCAAACAGGAGGAGAACTCAATGAAAAAATTACTAGTCGACGTCGTAACCGTCGTTGATCCAGATTCACCTATCTCAGAACAGTATCGAACGATACGTACAAATATTGAACACAAAAAAAATGAAGAAAACATCCAAACTATTTTTTTAACTTCTGCAAATTCAGGCGAAGGAAAAACCACTACTATTATAAATTTAGGGGTGGTTTTTGCTAAGGCTGGGCAAAAAGTTTTAATTGTAGATTGTGATATTAGAAAACGATCTTTATCGCAGATGCTTGGATTATCCAAGGCAGATGGGATCGTTTCATTATTAAATAGCGAAAAAAAACTAGAAGACACTATTTACCAAACGAATGTTGCTAATCTAGCATTACTGCCTAGTGGAAGAACAGTAAAAAATCCAGCAGAATTATTGTTAACACATAAGTTAGTTACTTTAGTAGAGGAGCTAAAAGAGAGATATGATTTAATACTTTTTGATACTCCTCCAATTCTTGAAGTAGCAGATGCACAGATACTATCTACTAAATTGGATCGATGTGTATTAGTTGTTCGTGAAAATTATTCTAGTAAATCATCAATAAAAAAAGCAAAAGAAACTTTAGACAATATGGGTTGTCACTATTTGGGAATAGTGCATAATTATTCGAATGTAAATATGTCTAATTATGGATATAGGGGTTTAAATGGAAAATATGGTTATGGGGATATTAAATCAAGAAAAAAGAAAAGTATATTTAATTTTTGGAAGTAATAGTATATCTAAAGACAATTTTTTAGATAAGTATGTTGGAGGAAAAAAATGCGAGTTCTCATTCATAAAATTTTAGCTATGTTTTTATTAATAGCTTTATTTCCAGTATTAGTAGTGAGTGTTAGTTTACTTAAAATTGAATCACCAAAATTACCTGTATTTTTTTTGCAACAGAGAGTAGGAATTAATGGAAATCTATTTACAATGTATAAGTTACGTACAATGCGCCCGGTTTCTAGGGAGGAATATGAACGATTATTGAAAGAGAATGAAACGGGAGGTATCCTGTTTAAAATAAAAAAAGATCCAAGGATTACAAAGGTAGGGAAGTGGCTAAGAAAAATGAGTATTGATGAATTTCCTCAATTAATCAATGTTTTAAAAGGTGAAATGGCTTTAGTCGGGCCACGACCAGCGCTGCCATCAGAAGTTACGCAATACAATTCCAATGATTCAATACGCTTACGTGTTCTTCCTGGATGTACTGGACTTTGGCAAGTTAGTGGCCGAAGCAATGTTTCATTCGAAGAAATGATACAGCTCGATTTGGAATATATAAAAAAACAAAATCTATCATTCGATTTAAGTATTTTAGCTAGGACGTTTTTAATCGTCTTAAATATGAAAGGTGCCTATTAATTTTGAGAAACAAGTTAATGAATACATTTGTAGATGCTTATACCTTTTCAGAAACAATAGAAGAAATGAAAAAAATAATTGATACAAGGACTATTACGCAACATGTAGTAGTTAACGCAAATAAAATCAATTTAATGTACAAAAATGAACGTTTAAAGTCGATAATCAATCAATGTCCTTTAATCAACGCCGATGGACAATCGATTATTTGGAGCAATCGAATTTTAAAAAATAAAACAAAAATACATCGAGTTACTGGAATCGATTTATTAGAGAAACTAGTCGAAGTTGCCGAAAAAGAAGAATATCGTATTTATTATCTTGGGGCGAAAGAGAATACGTTAAAGCAAGTAATAGCAAAGCACAAAAGTAAATATAAAAATTTACAGATTGCAGGCTATCATCATGGCTACTTTGATAAACAACATTGTGAAGAGATTGTTTCAGACATTAGAAACAGTAATGCTGATATTTTATTTGTTGCTTTTCCTAGTCCTGAAAAAGAATTTTGGTTAGATGAAAATAAATTTGAACTGAACGTTCCTTTGCAAATTGGCGTTGGGGGAAGCTTTGATGTACTATCTGGAGAAATAAAACGAGCACCACTATTTGTACAAAAAATGGGTATGGAATGGTTTTATCGATGGATTCACGAACCTAAACGCCTATTTAAGCGATATTTTGTAGGGAATATTCTTTTTTTAGGCCATCTTATTAAAGAGTATCTTAAGTTGTCATGAATAAATTACCTCAATCATTTTTAGCCCTATTTTTTTTATTCCCTATTGCAGATGTGATAAACGGTTGGTTAATAAGTGAGGGATTTAGTTTTAAATTCGGTGTAATGTATCGAATAGTGGTCTTGTTATACAGCTTCTTTCTTTTGTTAAAAAAGCAAGTGATACGAAATAATAAAATGTTTTTTTTGGTTTTTATTAATGTTCTTTTTTTCATCAGTATAAGTTTAGTTCAATCTATTTACTTTACTAACTCTATGGCAACAGTGTTTTCAGAAGTTACCTCTCTTACTAAATATTTTTTAGGATTAATTATAATTATGGTTTTTATAGAATATCCGTTAGAAAAAGCAGAAAACTTACGAATACTACTAAATATAAATATATTTTTTGTCCTAGGTTTGTTAATTCCCTATTTTTTACATGTAGGAAATTATACTTACGAAAATTCGACCGCAGGTTACAAAGGTTTTTATTTTGCAACAAACGATATAACGTATACGTTAGTTATATTAATCACGCTTGTAATATTCCATCTAATTGATTCTTATGCGTTAAATAATGGAAAAAGAAGATTTCTGTTTTGGGGATTGATTTTTACGGATATTCTCTCTCTATTCTTAATTGGAACGAAGTTTGGCTTAGTTTACATCATCGTAATTGTAAGCTATCTTATTTTCCATCTATTGCTAAAAAATAACTATGTGCCTTCACATATAAAATTATTAGTTTTTCAATTTACAATTATTGCTACTTTGCTCATTGCTTTAATTGGTTATAAATTTATTCTCTCGTCGCTTGACGGTATTATTAATAGAATAATTTATTTTTACCACTATTATGATGGTGATTTGATAAAAATCATCACGAGTTCAAGAAGTATCTATTTGGAAGGAGCTTTTAAAAAGTTTTTTAGATTTTCATAATAATTATGCAGTATTAGTCTTTGGTTTTGGAGTAGTGAATCGTAATTTATGGTTTGGACGTTATGGAATGATTGAAATGGATTTATTTGATACATTTTTTTCGTATGGAACGCTAGGCGTGACTCTATTAGTAACTACTATTATTTGTTTATTTACGATATTGAAGAATCGGATAATTCGCATTAAAGCAAGAAGTTATTACCTTTTAGTATTAACATTAATTTATTCATTTTTGTCTGGACATGTCTTTTACTCGGGGATGTCTATGATGATATTTGGCTATATGTTCTCACAAAGCATCAATGATCAATTTGAAATTGAAGGAGGAATAAAATGAAGAATATTTTGATGGTTGGACCATCAATGAAAGAAAAAGGCGGGATATCTTCCGTTATTTGTAATTTTTTATCATGGGATTATCCAATTATATTTTTAAACAATTGGGAAAAAAATAATTGGATATTGTTGTTTATAACAAACATGATTAAAATTTATCCACTTATTAAAAAAAAGAAGATCGATATCGTTCATTTTCACGTTGCTCAAAATGGCAGTTTTTGGCGTAAAGCGATTCTTTTACTACTTGTACCCCGTAATGTCAAAACTCTTTTTCATATGCATGCTTCACAATTTGACAAATTTTATGAAAGATCTAGCAGGTTTAACAAATATTTGATTCGATCCACCTTAAATAAAGCAGACATCATCGTTGCAGTGTCGCCTCAATGGAGAGAATTCTATAAAAATATTACAGACACTACGGTTAGTTCTGTTAATAACTCTGTTTCTGTTGATTATCGTGATTACTTTTCTGGAAAGACAAAACGGATTATTACTTTAGGTGAAATAGGACAACGAAAAGGGAGTTATGACATTGTTTCACTGGCAAAAGAGATTTATAAAACTGATCCTAATATCCATTTTGAATTGTATGGAAATGGTGAATTAGAGAAATTCGCTGATTTAGTTAAAAATATTCCTAATATAACAGTATCTTCTTGGATCGACCATGACCAATTTTATAAAGTACTAAAAGGTACTAGTTTTCATTTACTTCCTAGCTATAATGAAGGGCTGCCTATGTCAGTACTGGAAACAATGGCAATGGGGATACCTAATATTACGTCTAGGGTTGGAGGAATACCTTCATTAATCAAACATAAACATAATGGTTTTTTAATTAACGCTGGTGATATAGAAGAAATGAAAAGAGTAATCTTAGACGCTTTCTCTATGAATAAGGGGTTAAAGGAACTATCTGTAAATGCCAGACAAACTATATGCGATCAATTTAGTTTAGAAAATTACTTTAAATGTTGGGAAATTATTTATTATCAGCTATAAATATACGCTATGCTTATAGCATTTATTTAAATTTTTAAATATTTTAAGAGATGAACTTTAGCAAAATGATTGATTTAATGCTGTTGAAGTGAACATTTCTCTAGTCTCCATGTGTATAAGTAAACTTATTATGGAGCAAATTATTTAACGCGCAACGTATAAGTCAATTAATTTAGGATAAAGAGCATGAAAGACAACTAAGCTTCGATACATTGAATAAGAAGGCTTAAAATATGAATTTAGCGAGAACCTAAAATAAGAGGCAGAATTAGCATTAGGTAGATTATCTTTTTATAGCAATATATTAAAATTTTTTTGTGGACATAATGTAGAGAAAAATAATTATTTTTGATAATCATCAGGAGAGAGGCTAATATTCTGAATTTCTTGAACAATGTCACTAGCGAGAGTCAAAATAATGAATTATCTTTGCTTTAATTTGATGCTTTAAAGACGAACTAATTGGCTACAATTATTTGTATTATTATTTAAGAGGTAAAGGAGAAGTCATTACATTGAATAAAATTGAAATATCTATCATTATCCCTTGCTACAATGTAGAAAAATACATTCAATCAGTTATTAGACAACTCCAAGAACAAAGTTATCAGAATTTTGAAGTGATTTTCATAGATGATGGATCAACAGATAGTACAAACAAACAAATTACATCCAGAATAAATAAATTAGATAACTATCATCTGTATACGATAAAAAATAATGGTGCTGCCAATGCAAGAAATCTAGGATTAAAACAAGCCATAGGAGAGTACATTTATTTTTTTGATGCGGATGATAAACTTAATCCATTTTTATTAGAAAAAATAGCGCAGCAAATGAAAAAAGATGAAGCAGACCTACTTATTTTTGGATACTATGCTAAGAATTTAAAAGGACAAGTGATTTATAAAGGAAGATATAAAGATAAAGTTCTTTTGAATAACAATGAAGCAATTTTCTCTTTTTTTCGTCGTCATTTTTTTGAAAATAATTTGTTTTCACCATGGAATAAACTCTATCGCAGCCAGTTTTTAAAGGAAAATGCAATATATTTCCCGCTGGTTTCTTCTTCAGAAGATGCTTTATTTAATTTAGAACTGTTTAAATATCTTGGACGAGTTTCTATTAGTAATGAATTATTATATGAGTATACAGTTGGAAGAAGTGGTTCGCTTCAAACTACTAAATCAAGTACGAAATTTATGGAAGAGTATGAAGTATGTAGTAAATTAAAACAACTGGTTTCGCCTCAGTTTTTAGATGAAAATATTTATTATTCTTATCTGATAAATACCATGTATAAGTACTTGAATATAAAGCAAATTTCAGATGTCAAAGAAAATTCTGAATTAAGAGAAGTACTAGAAAAAAGGCTACCAGTTAACCTATCGATAAAAACAAAGGTGAAACTTTTTATTTTAAGAATGAAATGGAAGTGCTATAAATGAAGAAAAAAAATGCTATTTTAACCTTTCAAGGAGCACCGAATTACGGTGCTTTTTTACAAGCATACGCCTTACAAACGGCAGCCTCACAATTTGACCCGGCTATAGAAATAATTGATTACAGAGCTAAGTTTACAAAAAAACATTATGATCCATATAGAATTAAAAATGGATATTTTAAATCATTACTACGAATAATATTGTATTCTTCTAAAGAAAGAAAGCGTAACAATGTATTTGAAAGCTATAGATTAAAGTATTTGAATTTGACGCCAGAAAAGGTATGTACACAGGTAGATTTACAAAATTTATGTATGAATTTTACTAACATTATATGCGGAAGTGATCAGATATGGAATATGACAGTTACTGATGGAGACCTTTCCTACTTTTTGCCGTTTCCTTTAATGGAAACGACGAAAAATTCCTATGCAGCTAGTATGGGCAATCAGGAAGTCGAAAAGGTCGACGAAATAAAAAATTATTTGTTGGACTTTGAAAATATAGGGGTAAGGGAAAAGGATGCTGCTGAGCGACTACAAAAAGTGCTTCCGATACCAGTAACAGCCACTATCGATCCTACATTATTACTGTCAAAGCAACAATGGGATGATTTTGCAAAGGAAAAAGTAGCGACTAATGAATCTTATATTTTAGTATATACTGTAAAACAACCTAAAAACCTAATTAAAGAAGCTGTGAAATTAGGAAAGAAAAAAGGGTTAAAAGTAATACAGATTACTGAAAGAAAAAAGAAAAATGGCATAGTGAGTGTTCAGAATCAATCCCCATGTCAGTTTGTCTCCTATTTTCGTGAAGCTTCCTATGTTTTTACAAATTCCTTTCATGGTTCGGTATTTAGTTTAATTTATCAAAAACAGTTTGCTATTGAACTAGACTCGCTAGATGGGAGTAGAAATAATCGTACAGAATCATTGTATAAAGACTTAGGTATTCAATTAAATTTTAGAGAAGAATTGAAAGATATAGATCGACAAATCGATTGGAAAAATATAAAAGAAAAATTAGATAAGCGAAGAGAACAGAGCCGTTTATTTTTACTCGAGATACTAGCATAAGAGATAAGTGAGCAAAGAGAAGGGAAGATGGTAATGAAAACAATTAAAAAATTTTTATCCCCTAAAACTACTTTACGAAGTATAAAAAATAGAGTCATTTTGAAAAAATTATATACAAATGATTTTAACAATTTTTATCATAGTTTTTCATTAGATGACTCTAAATCTAATATAGAACAATTAGAAGCTAAGTTGCTTTTTTTTGCACATTCATTGGAAAAAGGACTCAGCCATGGCAATTTCAGGGCTGGATTCGGTATTGGCGTCTTAAATAACCTTGCTGAAAGTATAAGTATTTATAACCAAAAAGAATTTGATCGTACAAAAGAGAAGTATCAAATTGCTTTGTCTGCGCTTAAACATTATCAAAAATTTCATGAAGAAAAAAATTACTCGATAGAATTTTTCAAGAAAATTTTCTCAAATGATATTTTAACTGAAATAGCTGCAGCAGATTTAGATTTATCTGGTGTAAAAATAGTTAGCAATTGCGAAAAAATCACTAATAAAAAGAAAAATTTTGAGGAATTAGCATTAGGAAGAACAAGTATTAGAGAGTTTGACTCTACCCCTGTTTCAAATGAAAAAGTGTGTCATGCTATACAAATAGCTTTGAAGACACCTAGTGTTTGTAATCGTCAACCAGCTAGAGTTTATCAGGTAACAAACCAAGAGAAAATAGAAGAACTATTAAAAGTACAGGGAGGATATAACGGGTATCCGTTACCACCTGTGTTACTTCTGGTTACGGCCAGCAATACTTCTTTTATTTATTTAGTTGAACGTAATGAAGGTTTTATTGATGGTGGATTGTTTTCAATGTCCTTGCTGTATGGTTTAGAGTACGAAGGATTAGCTGCATGTGCTTTAAATGCAATGCTAACTATAGAAAAAGAAAAAGAGATAAGAAGAATTCTAGAACTTCCGAAAGAGGAGAATTTAATAATGTTCATCGCAGTTGGAAATATTCCTCAGTTAATAAAATCACCTAAATCTCATAGAGTTTCTATAGAAAGTGTATTAACAAAAATCCAATGATATCTGAAAAAAATAAACGTTTAGTAAATAATTCCATTATTTTTACTTTAGGAAACTTAGGAAGCAAATTAATAACGTTTGTTATGCTGCCCTTTTATACAGCTAGATTAAGTCAAAGTGGATATGGTATAGCGGATTTGATTACAACAACAGTTTCTCTATTAACGCCAATTATTTCGTTAAGTATATTTGAGGCTGTATTGCGATTTAATATGGAGAATAAATATAATTCTAAAAAAGTTATTTCTAACGCTTTGTGGGTAACGCTTTTGGGTGGCATGCTATTGTTGCTATGCCTTCCATTAGTGTATGTCTTTCATATCAATTATGGTAGTTATATTCTCTTAATTTTATTTGGTCAAGCTGTTCAAAGTTTACTTTCTCAATATGCTAAATCAATAAACCGTACGGCAATCTATGCTAAAAATGGTATTCTGCTTTCTTTTCTGACTGCGGGTTTAAATATTTTATTTATGTATTTTTTTAGCTTAGGGATAGAAGGGTATTTACTTTCAATTGTAATTTCTTTAGCAATAGCTAATTACTGGATGTTTATGACTTTAAATATTAGCGCTAATTTTTCTTTTTCTCTTATAGATACCACTTTGATTAAAGAGATGTTCTCTTATAGTATTCCTTTAATCCCAAATTCAATCGCTTTTTGGATAAATAATGTTGCAAATCGCTACTTTATTTTATATTTTTTAGGACAAAAAGCGAATGGTATTTTTGCGATATCAAACAAAATCCCAACATTAATTGGTGTGGTGAATACGATATTTTTTCAAGCTTGGCAAATTTCAGTTATTAAAGAATTTGAAGATGAAGATAGGATTGAAAATAAAAACGCCTTTTATTCTAAAACGTTCTCACTATATGCTCAACTCTTATTTATAGGTGTTAGCGGAATCTTACTTTGCTTGAAACCATTGATGGACCTTTTAGTCTCTAGTAACTTTTCTTCTTCTTGGAGGTATGTACCCTTTCTATTATTAAGTACAATTTATTCTAGTTTTTCAGGATTTTTCGGACAGTATTATATTGCCGCAAAACAAACAAAAGGAGTCTTTAATACTACAATTGTCGGGGCCATTTTAAATCTATTCTTGAACTTAATATTAATCCCTATGTTTTCTCTTACCGGTGCAAGTATAAGTTCGGCAATAAGTTTTTTTGTAATTTGGATTATTCGCGTAAAGGATACCAATCGTTTTGTAAAAACACATATTGAATTGAAAAAAATGTTTATAAATCATTTTTTGCTGTTTTTACAGATTGCATGTTTATTTTTATTTACGAATAGTTTAAAAAGTATGTTCTTTATACAACTTCCTTTATTTGCTGTCTTACTAGGCTATAACTGCATGATTAACAAATCAATTTTTAAGAAATTGAGAAAGTAGATTATCAGTAATGGAAGTTCTTTCAGTATCATAGTGCAAATAAATTCATCAAAAAGCTAAATTATTATTTTGGGAAACGGAGCATCTGAATATAGTATTATTTGTTACTATTCTGTTAGTGCTGAAGAGCGCTTGAAAGGAAATGAGGTGATAACATGAGAAAAAGAATATGTACTTTATTATGCGGATTAAGTCTTGTATTACTGTTGTCAGCGTGTAGTACTCAAAAAAAAAGCAGTAACACAACAGATACAACAGGAACCGCTGAAAGTAGTCAAATTACTAAAAATGACACGATCGTAGATGGTATTGAGTTAAAAGTTTCCGGTGTTACAAAAAAGACAGTAGTAGATGCAAAGAAAAAAAAATGCACAGTATATTTTGCGAAAGTCGAAGGTAAAAATGTTTCTTCTAGTGCTAAGGGGCTTGGCGCAATTGATTTTCTATTGAAAATGAAAGATGGAAAAGAAAAAGAAGTGAGTACAGACCTTAATTCTTTTGGAAATGAAATACAGCCTGAAGCAACTATCAAAGGTGAGCTATATTTTCCTTTGAAAGAAAACGAAATACCAAAATCAATAGAGTATAAACCAGCAAACGATGTATTGTATTCTTGGAACGTTAATAAATAAAAATGGTTAAATTTATCCCTTTATTTATTTTTAGAATGAGTTTGATTGGTTACAAGAATAAACAATTTATGGGTCAGGTGAACTGAATTTCAGTTTTTAAGAATATTTTTCAATATAATGGGGAATGATAAGTTGCTTTGGGGGAAATTGAAGAAATTCTGATAGTAAAAATTTGAATTTGGGGATAGCTAATCGACAAATAATATTATTATATGTATTAAATAAGATTAATGGTAGATGGGACAAGAAAAAGATCCTTTTTCTCTCATGTGATAAATACGGATAAAAAGCGGGTATAGAAGTGAATCCTTCGTAAATAAGTTGGAAATCTCAAAAATTTCAAAAATAATTTTCGTGATTTTCGACTTATTTTTTGAGAGTTGACACTTCTGTCCTGGCTTTTTTTCTATAGGTAAATCTGGAGGATAAAAATGAAAAAAATACTTATTACAGCTTTATTGATAATAGGAAATATTATCACAGTTTTTCAGCCTCAACTAGTTTTTGCTAAACAAAACGAAGGTACAAATTTAAAACAAAATAGTTTTGCATCTGCATTAAATGAAATTTGGCATAATGATATAAAATTGATTAATACTCCCGCAAAAGAAGCAAAGCAGATACCACTATTTCAAGAAACAATTGATGAGCGAGCTCTTTCTGCCGAAGATAAGGAGAAGGCATCTGAAATAGCAGATATTATTAGACAAACAACTTATGAAGACTTGCTTTCTTTATACTATGATGATCCTTCTGAAGCCTATTCTGACTTGACGGATACTCAAGTGATTTCTTTCACTAGAGAACAGAATAGTGATCCCAACTTCTTATATGATAGGGTTCAGCTAAAAGATTCTTTTCAAGAGATACAAGAACAAGCGAATCAGTTTGCCTTACATTTTATTCGAGCATTTCCATCATCATCTGTAGAATCTTTTTCTAGCAGTAAAAAAGAATACTTGATAGTAGCTTCTTACATTCACCGTTGGTTCGATATCTATTCAGAAAAAAGTCAAAAAGATTTGTGGGAAGTCATGTATTTTGAGGGGACAGATTTATTTAGTGAAGAGGATTCAAATGGTTGGGATGAATCAAATTTACTCACAGTAGCTAAGGAACTTGAGGGAAATGAAAGTCAAGGGTATCCGGATCAGTATACTTTTGGATTAATGACCGGAAAAAGAATCGAATCTCAGTTTGTATTTGTAGCAACCCCTTATTTAACAATTTATACAGATGGTAAAAAGGTTTCCTACCAAACATATGTGGAACAATTTCTTCAAAAATATGAACAAACAGGGGACTATGATACTTGGTTTAAAAATTATTTCGGTGGCTACTTATATGAAGATACGAGTGTTCCCGAAGAATATCAGGAAAGTATGTGGGCAAAACTTCCAAAAAAATTGCTACCTTATTATCTGACTGTAAAGAATTCTCAAAATCTTATACTTTTCAATACGATGAAATATATCGTTCTTACAGATAAAATTTCAAACCCAAATTATGGCATTGGACTAGCTCATGCAAGTATGACAATGAATCAGTATTTTCAGACTGTGATACGAACGATGGATCAAGGGAAAGAAAAAGTTGATAATTTTTTGGATAGTGCAATATATGATAATGGCTTGAATTCAGAAGGAAAAGCAGAATTTACGAATAAAGAGAATGCCCTAAACTACGATATCTATTCACCAGCCGGTGATTTAGTTCCGTTAAGTGATCGTTATATGAACGCCATGACCGAGATTGGTAATTATGATTCTGTGGTTTCTGGAAATATATTTTATGGTATGTATAATAAAATTGACTATTTAGATCAGTTTACTTTAGGTCATGAACTTACCCATGCTTTATATCCTTATATAGGAAATCCTTCAGATGAGTTTACTTCGGCCTATATGGAAGGGGGATATGGGGACTTACCTGCGAATAATATGTATGATACTTCAGGGAGCGTTGGTGCGGGATTTGCAAATTCCACTCCTCTTCGTTTTCAAAATAAGACAGATTTGAAGGAATATAATAACCGTTACGACCAATTGATTGATGTATTAAATGCAGCTTTAGCGGAAGCTGTGTTAAAACAGCCAGCAAGTGAATTGACATCTTATTTAGGAAAGGCGACTATTGATTCATCAGGAGCATTGAAAGATATTGTTTCTTTGTCTAAAGAAGAAATTCAAAAACTTAATCTAAAAACCTATCAGGACTTAATAGACAATAATATAGTAATAAAAAGTCCAGGGGAAACAAATTTCAGTACAGATTACACACTAAGTCAATCTCAATACTTTTTACACTTAGAGAGTCAACGTCTATTCAATAAATTATTTGGAATTGATGGATGGGAAGGACTTAGAAAATTTAAAGATACAAAAGAAGATTCCAAAGATTTAGATACTTCTTTGTGTGCTGCCTATCAGGAAGATAAGCTTACTTCTAAACAATTATTGTCACGTGATATGAATACAGCAGTTGAAAAATTAAAAAGTGAAGATACAGTTGTGGGGAATTTTGATGAAATCAAAGCTGCTTTTTCTAAAGATCTGAGCAACCTAGAAACAATTAAAAAGAATTTTATTCAACAAGCATTAAAAACAACAAATGAATTTCGTAGCGATATTTATCAACCTAAAGAACCAGTAAAAGCACAAGATGTCATAGTTCGTTACCAAGATGAACAAAAAAGTGAAATCCATGCCTCACAAATAATTAGTGGTAATATAGGCGATAAATATGATGCTTCTACTGATCAATATAAGTTAAAAATTGAAGGTTACAGCTTGGATGAAACAAATTTACCTGAAAATGAAAAGGGTACACTTTCTGATAAACCGCAAACTGTCATATACAATTATAAAAAAGATATCGTTCCAACAGCAAGTATTATCACACCTGATCCATATGAGGTTGGTACCTCGACGATTACTGGTAAGTACACTGGAGAAGTTCAAGGTGCACATCTTTTTGTTAATGGAAAAGAAATTAGTCGTGGTGGTACGTTTAAAGATGGCGAGTTTAGCTATTATTGTCGCATTGGTGCAATAAAAGAAGGTGACAAAGCAATATTGAAAGCATATGATAAGCAAAGTAACATTGTAGATACAAAGGAAATTACAGTTCAGGTTCCTAGTATAGGAAAGCTATCTGATGTTAACTATGATATGGGTGCTAGTACAATTACCGGGAAGTATCAAGGGAAAGTTAAAAAAGCAAAACTAATTATAAATAATAAAGTTATTAGCTGGGGAGGAACATTTAAAGACGGTGTACTATCATATTATGTGAAGCCGTCCCTTATTCACCAAGCTGACAATGTAAGTTTGCAACCCTATGGTGAAGATGATTCTCATGGAGGTGAAGCGGTAACTGTTCATTTAAGTGAGCCTTCAGGAGGATTTATCAGTGCCTCAAGAGCTCTGGGGAGTACAATGATTAAAGGCACATATACTGGAGATATTTATCAAGCTAAATTGTTTGTAAATGGTAAGGAAATCAGTAAGGGAGGCATGTTCTCAGATAAAGACTTTGAGTATTACGTGGGGAATCGAACATTTAAAGATACCGATCAAGTTTTATTGAAAGGTATGGATAAATATGGAAATCCTATTCAAGGAGCAGAAATCAAGGTGACAAATGAGAAAGCAAGTGTTGTAATTAAAAATTTGCAATACACTCGTGGAACGAAAGAGTTGACAGGTAATTATGAAGATGGTGAAATTAAACAAGGTCAACTTTTTATAAATGGGAAAAGTACTAGTTGGGGAGGCACATTTAATAAAGGAAAAATTAATTATTACGTAAATCCTAATCAAGTGAAAAAGGAATCCCACTTAACAATGAACTTTTATGATACAAAAGGAAAAATTGTGAGTTTTCAACAAAAAGTAGAGATTGACTAACGAATGAGTCTTGTATATGCCTCCTTTCTTTTTTTAATTTTTTAATTCAGATTAGAAAAGGTGGCAGCAATTAATTGTTTCTGTCAAATGATAATTTAAAAAAATTTATTTATAAAAAACACGTTTGTTGAATTTTGGCTCTTTGTAAAATGATGTTGGTAAAGAGAAATCTTAGAATAATTTGGACAGAACAGAAAGAAGAAAACCTCTTTCTATTCTGTTTATTTGGTTAAAAATGTTTTGCCATGACGAATCATGATTCGTAGTTTGAAATTGTAAAAGCTGCGAAAACCATACGCATTGCGCTTTAATACTTTAATGTGGTTGTTTAAACATTCCAATGGTCCGTTTGAATAGCTGTAGTGAAGGGCATTTTGAATC
>JACRYO010000116.1_pt1 | contig 14892 bp, 11 predicted proteins | sample 8023221 | NCBI WGS metagenome assembly JACRYO01 (sample SAMN15823180, study PRJNA655841) | gut metagenome | isolation source: fecal sample D85 from dog with diarrhoea from SPCA | host: Canis lupus familiaris | place: South Africa: Mmabatho, Mahikeng | collected 2019-09 | reverse complement strand
TCTGTTAGCAGACCCAATCAGGTTTTTTAATGAAAGGTAAAAGGTTGAGGGATGGGATGCTTTGAGATTGTTCTTAAGGATTCCCATCGTAGAGAGGGTGAGGACATGCGTGAGGTAATTAAACGTGATGGAAGTCATGTCGCATTTGATGAATCGAAAATTTATCAAGCGATTTTAAAAGCGATGAAGTATGGAAGTGGGATTATAAATGAGAATGTGGCCAATAAAATTGCCCATGAGATTAATCAAACGTTTGCCCACCAACATAAAACACCGACTATTTTTCAAATTGAAACGGCTGTTTATTTGAAGCTTATTGAAAATGGTCAGGAGTTAACCGCAAAGGCTTATGAAGGATATCGAGCGATTCAACAATTTAAACGTGAAACAAATACAACAGATGACAGTATTTTAAGCCTCATTGATTTAAGCAACGAGGAAGTCATGAACGAGAATTCAAATAAAAACCCGATGATGGCTTCTACTCAGCGAGATTTGATTGCCGGTGAGGTTTCAAAAGATATTACACGACGTAAAAAGTTACCGGCTCGTATCGTTCAAGCACATGATGAAGGTGTCCTGCATTTCCATGATATGGATTATTTCATGCAATCTATCTTCAACTGTTGTTTAATTAATATTAAGGATATGCTAGATAACGGAACCGTCATTAATAAGCGAATGATCGAGAGTCCGAAAAGCTTTCAAGTGGCGTGTACAGTCATGAGTCAAATTATCGCCCAAGTTGCGAGTAGCCAGTACGGTGGGCAATCCATCGACGTTCGCCATCTTGGAAAATACTTAAGACGAAGCAAAGAAAAATATATGGCCATGTTAAAAGACGTGATTTCATCCGAAGCAGAACGATTACAAGCGGTTGAAGTGTTGATGAAAAAAGAACTCGCATCAGGTGTTCAAACGATTCAATATCAAATTAACACGTTAATGACGACAAACGGCCAAAGCCCTTTTGTCACCCTATTCTTGAACTTAGATTTAAATGATGAATATGTAGACGAAGTGGCCTTAATCATCGAGGAAATTTTAAAACAACGAATTCAAGGAATTAAAAATGAAAAAGGCATTTATACAACGCCTACGTTCCCTAAATTAGTGTATGTCCTTCATGACTATAATTGTCTAGAGGGTGGAAAGTATGACTACATCACCGAATTAGCGGTTGAATGTAGTTCAAAACGACTCTATCCAGATTATATTTCGGCGAAGGAAATGCGTAAAATTTATGAAGGAAACGTCTTTAGTCCAATGGGGTGTCGCTCATTCTTATCGCCATGGAAAGATGAAGACGGAAACTATAAATTCGAAGGACGTTTTAATCAGGGCGTTGTGAGTATCAACCTTCCACAAATCGGGATTGTTTCAAATGGTGACGAAGAGAAGTTTTGGAAGCTACTCGATAACCGCCTAGAACTATGTTACGAGGCGCTCATGTGCCGACATGAAGCATTAAAAGGAACGTTATCGGATGAGTCACCGATTCATTGGCAGTATGGAGCCATTGCACGATTACCACAAGGTGCTGTCATTGATCCTTTGCTTGAAAATGGGTATTCAACGATTTCACTTGGGTATATTGGCTTATATGAAGTTACGAAATTGATGCGTGGTGTGTCACATGTGCACCATGATGGAGAGGCGTTTGCGTTAAAAGTCATGCACCGACTTGAAGAAGCAACCAAGGTCTGGAAACAAAAAACAGGCATTGGCTTTGGACTATATGGTAGCCCGGCTGAATCACTTTGCTATCGCTTCGCTAAAATAGATTTACTGAAATTCGGAGAAATTAAAGATGTGACGGATAAAGGCTATTACACGAATTCTTATCACGTGGATGTTCGAGAAGAAATCGATGCATTTACTAAGTTAGAGTTTGAATCACAATTCCAATCTATTTCAACAGGGGGATGTATTTCCTATATTGAAATTCCGAATATGTCCCATAATCTAGAGGCTTTAAAACAAGTGGTCAACTATATTTATCATCACATCCAGTATGCAGAGTTTAATACAAAGTCTGATTGTTGCCATGTCTGTCATTATGAAGGGGAAATTTTGCTTAATGACGATTTAACATGGGAATGTCCGAATTGTCATAATAAAGACCAAGCAAAAATGAATGTTATTCGCCGCACATGTGGTTATTTAGGTGACAACTTCTGGAATAAAGGAAAAACAGAGGAAATTAAAAAACGCGTCTTACATTTATAGAAATGCGAATGAGTTGTATAAATGTCTTCGAATGGATTATAGTATAAGAAGGAGTTAAAACGGAGCCGATGGGCTCTGTTTTATTTAGAGGACAGTTTGGGAGTGATGATTCATGTATTATGCACAAATACGCAAATTTGACACGGCAAATGGGACGGGAATTCGTTCAACATTATTCGTTTCTGGATGTACCCACAAGTGTAAGGGGTGCTTTAACCAAGACTACAAACACTTTCGCTATGGGCATCCGTGGACGAAGGAAATTGAGGATAAGTTTATTGAACATATTAAAAATCCAAACGTTCATGGGGTAACGATTCTTGGTGGGGAGCCAATGGATCAAGTTCGTGATACTGATTTAAAAGATTTAGTTTGCCGTATAAAAGAAGAGACGGGACAAAACATTTGGATTTATTCTGGATATACGTTTGAAGAAATTATGATGCATAAAAAGACAAAAGAAATCCTGAAATATTGTGACGTATTAGTCGATGGTCCCTTTATTGAAGAACAAAAAGATTTAAGACTCCGTTTTAAAGGGAGCAAAAACCAACGCATTATTGACGTTCAAAAAACATTGAGTGAAGGAAAAGTAACATTACTTGAAAACTATTAAAGCATGTAAAAGGAGAATAACGATGAATTCAATTTATTTTGCGAAGCTAAAAGATGAGGCGATTATTCCATCAAAACGAGAAGAAGATGGGGCATTCGATGTATATGCTTGTTTCGATGAACCATACAAGATGATTCAACCCCATGAAACAGTCTTAATTCCAACGGGAATTTCATCGGCTTTTTCAAGTCAGTATGTTGCAATTATTAAAGAAAGAAGTTCAACGGGATCAAAAGGAATCGGTCAGCGATGTGGGGTCATTGATTCAGGATACCGTGGCGAGTGGTTTATTGCGGTAACCAATCATAATCCGCAACCACTTGTTATTGCTAAAAGTGCTACCCCGCAGTCATTTCCTGAGTGTATCGTTTATCCGTATGAAAAGGCAATTTGCCAATGCCTAATGGTTGAGGTGCCGAAGCTACAGATTAAAGAAATGAGTCGCGATGAATTATTAGCGATGGAATCAGAGCGTGGAACAGGAGGCTTTGGGTCATCAGGAAAATAAAAAAAGCAACGTCGGTTGCTTTTTTTTATTTGTCCGTTTCTCTCGAATAAGATATAATTTTAACAAAAGGGGGAAAAAAGATGCTTTATTTATCGCAGGGATGGATTGTTTATGTCTTCATTTTTTTAGTGATGCCGTTTCTTTTATCCATCCGATCATATGTCTGGGGGAGGGGCGGCTACGCTTTTTTAAATCGAAACAATATTGGGACATTGAAGGGAATTGCTATTTTATTAATTGTGATGCAAAGTGTGGGTGAGCGATTGACGCATGCCACTCCGTTGCTGGCATCGATGTTAAAGGTGGGCACATTAGGATCAATCCTTTATCTTTTTACTTGTGGATATGAGTGGATGTCAGTGTATCGAAAAAGTAAACGACAGGTAAAAAAACTCTTTTATCATCAGGTGCCACAACTTCTTTTTCTTTTTATTGGGGTGAACGTTTTAGAATATTTGGTAATGATGTTTCAAGGAAACGAGGTAGATTTAAGGGCTATTGTCTACCAAACAGTAGGAACCCATTTTTTTGATGGGAGTAGTGCTTGGTTGCTTGGGGCCACGCTTTATTTTTATACTGCTTTTTATGTGAGTTACCGGACGAAGTTTAAAATGAAGTTGCTGGGTGTGTTTAGCTTGATGTATGTCTTTATGAGTTTGAGGGTAGGTTGGAATGCGACGGTGGCCTTTTGTTTTTTAATCGGGGTTTTTTGTTGCCATTATCAATATTATTTATTCCGGATGATTCGGTATCGGTTTTCAACCTTTCTCTGTGGGACGACGCTTGTCTTTTTGTTAAGTTACGGATGGTATCTCCGAGGTGGCACGCTCATCGTTTGGGTACTTCCTTATGTTTTCATCGCCTTTTTATTATGTTTATTAATGAAACTTCAATGCCGGTCTGCTTTTTTTAAGACGATGGGAGTTTGTGGCATGGAGGTTTATATGATTCATTCTCTGCTATTGGTTCTTTTGTTAGGTTATCGTGGGGAGGGCTCTTTGGTGAAGTTGCTGCTTTTTTTATTAGTGTTACCTATTTCTGCGCGAGGGGTCAAAGTCTTTTTATCACAAACGTTAAAAATCTAGCTTGAGATAAAGTTTACGTTTTCACTACATCCTTTAACTTTTGAGATGAGCCTATTTCTTTAAAGACAAAACAAAAGGGAGGGTGTAAGGTGAAAAATGTGGGCGGATCAGCGTAAAGATTAGGAATATCCTTCTTTGTTGCTTCTTATGATGTAATAAGGAGGGGTACGATGAGTTATGAAGTGATTAGGCGTGTTTTTAAAGGGTTAACGGTTGCTTATGGATTATTAGGGGTTATTGGAATTGTCGCTTGGTGGTTCTTTTAGTCGGAAAAATCGAGTGTTGATGGGTGAAGGAAGTGTATCAATATAAAATAGGTCCTTGGATAAGGACTTTTTTTATTGTTTTTTAACAAATTGGGGCAATTTATTTCCCGGGACATGGCAGGTTTTCTTGAATGGTAGGAGGGGGTTAAGATTTTCAATCTCTTTTGCTTCTTTTTGTCACTGCGAGTTGATTTTTTAGGGGGAGTAAAAAAACTATTTGATGTTTCAGTTTTTAGAGATAATCACCCTGTCGCTCTTTCTTTTTTTTTTCATAAAATGTATGGAATATACATTAAAAGGAGCGATTTTATGAAGAAATTTCTAGTGGCAACACTCAGTCTGGTGTTGTCGTTAATAACGGGTTTCACTGCCTTTGCCATGAGTCCAAGCAGTGAAACGATATATCGAGGAATCGATGTGAGTAGATGGCAAGGAAATATTAATTTCTATGCTGTTCGTGATTCTGGTGTTGAAGTCGTATATATTAAATCGAGTGAAGGGCACTGGACTGATCCTGAGTTTGAGGCTAATTATGCAAAGGCTAAGGAAGCAGGATTAAAAGTCGGGGTTTATCATTATGTAACAGCTGAAAGTGTTCAAGAGGCTCGTTCTGAGGCCGCCTATTTTGTTTCCATTTTACAGGGGAAAGAAATTGATTGTCGTTTAGCGATGGATTTTGAATATTACGGATCACTATCTACATGGGAAGTTAACGAAATTGGATTAGCCTTTTTACAAACTGTTGAATCATTGAGCGGTAAAGGGGCTGTGGTATATAGTAATCTATCAAGCGCGCGTTACATCTGGAATGATGCAGTTGCCCAGTATCCACTTTGGATTGCCGAGTATGGTGTGAGTCAGCCACGGAATAATGGAAAGTGGACAGAGTGGGTAGGATTTCAGTATAGTGAATCTGGAAGGGTTCCTGGAATTTATGGAAGCTCAGTCGATTTAGATTACTATACAGCGGATATTTTCTTATCTGATCAAGGTGGAATTCCGACGGTCCCTGATCATGCAAGACCACAAGTTCCAAGTAATCCGAAAACTTACGTTGGAACATATACCGTACAACCGGGAGATACGTTATCAGAGATTGCGGCTCGTTTTGGAATAACAGTTAGTCACCTAGCTGAAATTAATGGTATTCAAAATCCTAATTTGATTTACGCCGGTGAAGTCTTAAAAATAAGGGGAACCGTTCCAGTAACAGATCACGGTCCTTCAACTGGACGTCGCCCAAGTGCAACGGTTTCAGGGCAAGGAACATACACGGTTCGAAGTGGAGATACGTTATCGGAGATTGCCGCTCGTTATGGAACTAGCGTGAATGCATTAGCGAGATTAAATGGGATTCAAAATCCAAACTTAATTTATCTAGGTGAAGTCTTAAAAATAAGTGGAACTGCAGCTGTATCAGGTGGATCATATTCTAATGCAACAGCCACTAGTCGAGGAACATACACGGTTCGAAGTGGGGATACGTTATCAGAGATTGCCGCTCGTTATGGAACTAGCGTGAATGCATTAGCGAGATTAAATGGGATTCAAAATCCGAACTTAATTTATCCAGGTGAAGTCTTAAAAATAAGTGGAACCGCAGCTGTATCAGGTGGATCATATTCTAATGCAATAGCCACTAGTCAAGGAACATACACGGTTCGAAGTGGAGATACGTTATCCGGAATCGCCGCCCGTTATGGAACGAGTGCAAATACATTAGCAAGATTAAATGGTATTCAAAATCCGAACCTAATTTATCCTGGAGAAACGTTACGTCTTTATTAAAATCAATCGTCATTAGCACCCGATATAAATGAATGAAGATGATCTGAGTTGCTTTTCATCGAAAATGGCGTGTGCCTATAAAGGATAGATCCTAATAATAACTCCCCTCCTGGTAGGAGGGAATCAAGGAATAAAAAAACCTCTGTTGTTTAAAAAAGAGATACGTTTGATGAGGGTATCTCTTTAAACAGCGAGGGGGATCAGGTAATCTTTATCAAAGAAGCGATCTCTCTGTAAAAGGTGTTATCTGGTGAGGGATGTCTCCTCTGTTTTACTAGTCCAACGAACATAGACACTTTTGTCGAAAAAGTCAACGAAAATGTGAAAAATGTTGAGTCCTTCTAATAAGGATGTTATGATAAATCCTGCACACATGTAAGAATGGATTTAGGAGGAGTAGCTTTGAAGCGAAGAGTTACTATCATACTGGCCTTAATTAGTATGTTTATTTTAATAATTGGAGTGGTGGGCCGTCAGTATAAAACGGCTATGACTGATAAGATTGAGCATAACTTAGAGGTTGCACAATATTATCATTTAGATTCAAAATATATAAAAAAACAAAAAAAGTATCTTAATGAAGAGTTAAAGTTTGTGAAATCAAGAAAGGAACTACAACAGGGATATTATTGGTTAAGTCAACTGCACTATTATTCAAAGGAATATGATCAATCAAATGATTATCTTTTCCGTGCTCTCGAGGTTTCAAACACGGACTCGAATAAGTTACAAATCATGATTTATATGGGAATTTCAAATAATTACTATTTATTAGGCGATTTTAAACAATCACAGCACTATTATGAAAAGGCACAACAATATGCGATTGATTGCCAAGAACTTTCATTATTAGCAGATGTTTATGAATCACGTGCGAAACTTTATGTAAACTCGATTAGTCGCCTTGATGCCGTTGCTAATTTAACCCATAACCCAATGGGCGAATTATTTAGACTTAACGCCGATGCGCCTCATTGAAACAAATTTATTAATGATGGAGATTAGTTTAATTAGCCATAACTACGAAGGGGTCATGTATTACCTTTATCAATCATGGATGTTGGCACAAGATCAAAATAACAAAATGCTAGAACAATACATTTTATATCTTGGAGCCATGGCCTACTATGCCGAAGAACGCTATGAAGGAACCTTTGAATTACTACGAATCATTGATAAAAACATGTATGATATCGATCCAATGGGATATCTCTATTTCCTCATCAATAGCTTTTATCAACTTCACGGCTATGACGCCTCACTTAAGTTCTTAAATGAAATTGTGGAACAAGAACCCGGAGCCATCGATGATTACTACGATTTATTAACGATAGATTTATTAATTTCTGAGGGTCATTACGAAGAAGCCCAGAAATTACTAGAAACAGTAGAAGTAGACAAACACTCCAAGTTGTGGAGAAAGACACTCGAACTTGAAATTAAGCGAAATCTAAATGTAGATATTGATTTATATTCGGAATACGAAGCATTATTAGCGAAATCAAGAACGGGAGCATTACCGACAGTCAGTGTTTATTTTATTTACAGTCATGCAAAGGACTATCTATCTCAAATCAGGGGAACGAGTGTTCCTTATGCGAGTGAGTTTCACTTAGATCAGGAATATTTAGAAGAGCCTTCATTTGAAGACATCGATCAACTTATGCAGTTAAAAGATGCTTCAGAAAAGAAACAAATGCGTAAAATTGTTGGTTTAATTTTGATGGTTGTTGGTATATTAGGGAGTGGATACGTCTATCAACGACGTTTGATTAGCCGGTTGAAAAAGGAAATAGAACATTCGAAAAAAATCGATGTTTTAACACAATCGTTAAGTTATGAATGGTTAGATGAAGAAATTCATTCGCTCATTAAGGAATATGAGACGTTACAAGTCATGTTATTTGACTTAAAATCTCTTCAAAAATATAATGATACATATGGTTATATGGCGGGAAATCGGGTTTTAAGGCAAGTGGTTGAGCTATTAAAATCAACATTTGACGAGGGATTCGTTGTTCGCTATAATGGACATCAGTTTATTGTGATGTTATTTGATCAAGAAGCATGTATTCATGATAAAATGAATCAAGCCATTGAGGATTTCCGTGCATTAGATATTAGATTTAATACTGGCACAACAAAAGGACAGCTTTTAATGAAAGCGAGTGGATTGTCTTATCAATTATCCAACCATTTTGATTTAGATGGTTGTCTAAAAGAAGTGCAGCGGCATATGAAATCATTAAATGGTGAAGATGAATAAGGACGGTGATTTTTTTGTACCGTATTGTAATTTGTGAGGATGAGTCGTTTCAAATGAAGCAAATTATGACGCAAGTTGAGCGTTATGGAAAGGCAAGAAATATCTCATTAAATGTAAAAGGTTTTGATTGTGCAGAACTCTTTTTGAATCATTTGAATGAGTCGTACGATTTAGTGTTTCTCGATATTCATTTGCCGGGCATTGATGGAATTCAATTAGCCAAAAAAATTCGTGAACACTCAACTCGCACCAAAATAATTTTTTTAACAGCTCATGAGCAATTTTGGCCTGAGGGGTATAAAGTGCTTGCTTCACGATTTCTTATTAAGCCGATAACGGATGAGTCGTTATATTTAGAGATTAAAGAAGTCATGGATCAATTGATTGAGCAGGCACCGTTTGTATTAGCCTCTCAAGATAAAAGGGTAGCAAAAGTTGCAGTAGAAGATATCTTTTATTTAGAGATAGCAGGACGTAAAGTTAACCTTTATACAAGGGACGAGGCCTATGTCAGTTCTAAAAGTTTAGCACAGTTTAAAAAAGAACTAGAACATCACCATTTTGCGCAAACACATTCAAGTTATCTTGTTAATTTGAAACATGTTAAATTAGTTGGCAAGGATAGTGTCACGTTAACAAACGGTCAAGAAGTTTACATCTCCTTACGAAAATATAAACAATTTAAAGAGAAATTTATGGAATATGTCAGTAGCCTATAAGCGATGAGTAGGTTAATAGAAAAAAGGGAATCGAAAAGGATTCCCTTTTTTCTATGGTTTCAATCAGAGACAGATCGAATTTATATAGAATTTTGGTACGCATTCGTGTATAATATGTCGTATATTATTCTATTTTGTCGAAAATAAAGCGGTTTCGATTAGTCAGTTATATAGATTTAGGAAGAGCGAGGATCTAAAAGATTAACTGACGTGGGGGAATAAAGTGTTTGTTTCTATAAGATGTTCATAGGGGGAGTGTTTGTTTCTTTGCCCTTAAAGTAAGTAGAGCGGCAACACGTCATGCTTAGGTTAATGATAAGAAGTTTTGCCAGTAGAAGGTTTCTAGTTAGAAAAAGGCGATAACGTATAGTTTACATACAGAGATGCCAAACGACGATGAGGAGAAGGTAACATGCAAAATCGAACGAAATATCTCTCAGTTAAAGGAATGGTTCAACGGTTGATTTTAAAGTTTTATTCCACAATCAAACGTTTCTATCTCAAATATGGATCAATCCTTAAAATTTTTCTAGCAGCGCTGATTATTACGATTCCTTTGACAATTTGTTATACGGGAATTGTTAAGGGAACGAGAAAGGTTGAAATTAATCAGTTATATAAAACAGCACTGGCATTAAGGGTACAAGAATTACAAAGTTCGATGAATGTATTAACGGAGCAAATTAACGTTTATCGGGGAGTAATCTCAACGGAGCTTTGGAATGAATTGGTCTCAATTAAACGGGTCATTACCGAAAAGTTAGAAGGAGACGATCTCCCTGGAACACCCTCTTTAATGCAGCTAATCAAAGGATTGAGTTATGAATACCCGAAGTATGAATTTTCAATTTGGAATCGAGAAAATGAACAGTTAGAAGTTGCTTATGCACAAGGAAAGCCAATCGATGTGGATGAAGCTTTAATGGATTATTTGATGGAACCATGGCCATCAGACTATTATCGTGATGAAGTGAATCAAAAACTCATCTTTTTTAAGGTTCGCGAAGAAGTGAAGTTAGATTTAATGGGGAATGTCACGTTAAATTTAGGAGAAGAACTTAAAGGGTTAGATGCACATATGAGCTTAGTTCAATTAAATTTAGGCGGGGTCAAAACCATTGAAGATTACTTTGGGGATGTGTTATTTAGTACCCACCCCTTTAATCGGGTGATAGATTATCAAAGAATAGGGGATCGTGAGACAAAATTACTTACAGCGATTAAAAAATCCTTTGATCATAATCGAGACTATTATGGATTTTATCGTGAAGAAACGGAGAATCAAGATTATTTAATTTTTGGACATAAAAGTAGTGACTTTAGTATAGGGATTTTATTAACGATCCCGACTTCAACGTTTACAACTGGCGTTCTTGATATGATTGAAAGCTATGATCAAGGGAGACAGGAACGAGTCATAGGCGCTTTAGCGATCAGTGCGATTACGATTTTAGCTGCCTTTATTGGGGGCGCGCTTGTTATAAGAAAGGTAAAAATGAAAGAAGTGATGATGGAAAAACGACGGGCTCACCTCGTACTTGAACATAATGAAATTATATTTTCAAAATACGAACGCATTAATGAAATGGCACACGACGTAAAAAATCATATCAGTTCAATTAAGGGGCTCATTGAGTTAGAACAGAATCAGGCGGCCTTAGATTATATTGATGTGATGTATGACGATTTAGGGAAACTTTCAAATACGATTGTGACGGGGAATCAATTAATGGACGTCATTTTAAATGAAAAATTGAATGTCATCAAAAAATCGGATATTCAGTTTGATTATAAAATAGAGCGTGTGAATCTATCCTTTATCAGCGATAAAGATTTAACCATTTTACTGACAAATCTCCTAGATAATGCGATTGAAAGCTGTCACCAAAGTCAGAACAAAGAAATAGAATTTCAAGTCTATACGTTTAATGAGTCCTATGTCATTATAAAGTTAACAAATAGTTGTGACCACGCCCCACTTGTCGTCAACCAATTACTCATGAGTCGCAAGCGCGAACGCATGACTTACGGATACGGGGTGAAAAATATTGAACGCGTGACCACGTACTATAATGGAATGACGAGATGGAAATTCGATGAACTTAATGCTCAGTTTCAATTTACGGTGACGATTCCGATTCCGACTGCTGATTAAAATCATGAACACTCGATGCGGTTATCATTGAGCTTTTAATGTCCGCATGATATGATATAATAATGAGTCTTATGTAAAATTTTGTTGTAATAAATCAATAGGTATACTTAGAAGTCGATATTTTAAGAAGTGTGCTACCTCTTATGATTTCGACTTTTAAGTCATGAAGAAAGCAGTAGGAGGAAAAGAAAATGAGGGGCAAGTCCCGTTGGCTAAAGGTTTTGGGTGTTGTAGTGATATTGGCTATTTTAGTGGCCTCCGTCCTGAAAGGGAAGGTATTTTTTTCAGCAAGTGATCGGTTTGTTGAAAAGGCCCTCAGTGGAGAGAGCCAAAATTTAAGTGAGGAACAATTAGCAAGCTATGAAACGGATATTAATAAAGAGCTCACACACTTAAAAAGCCGCAACGAGTTAGAAAAAATCTATTTTGCATTAGGAAAAATTGAAGCTCTTCAGGGCGACTACGCGTCATCAAATAATTATTTATTAAATGCTGCAAGTTTTATTACGGACCGACATAAACAGATTGACGCGTTGATCTATGAAACACTTGCGACAAATTACTTAGTGCTCAATGATGTCGAGAATGGATATTTTTATTTTGAAGAGGCGAATAATGTTATTTACCAACTGAAAAATTCACCACTGGCGATTTCTTTTTATCAGCAGTTTGCTAAAGGATTGACGGAGTATACGGATCATACGACATTCCCAATTTACTTATTGAGTGAGGCTATCCAGTTAAGTCGGGATGGGGAACAAAGGGTCATCTTAATGAAACAACTGGCCGAAGTTTATGATATAAATGGTTTAAAAGATTTAGCGGTCAGCGAGTTAACGCGTGCCCTCAATATGAGTGTGAGTTTACACAATAAGGAACTCCAGCTTCAATTGATGAATCATCTCATCCGTTATTATTTCGGGTCCCATCAATATGAGGAAACAGAGGAGATGTTAAAAAATTATTTTTCCATTGCTTCTGATAACCTCGAAGAACATTATGATATGATATGGCATTGGCTACAAGTTCAATATTACTTGTACGGCTATGAAGGATTTGAAAACGGCTTAGCTAAACTAGCAAAAAAATACCCTGAAGTTGTCGAAGAAGAAAAAGAATATATTGAATGGTTTATCGCATTTAACCGAGCATATTTTCTCATGTTAGAGGGAAAATATGAGGAAAGTGAAGCGTACTTAAAAGAAGTTGAATTGATAAAAAATAGGGAGGATGTTTCTCCAACGGTGTGTGAATTAATCGAGATGGTTCGTTTAGATTTAAGTTATCGGACAAAAGCGAGTGACATTAACTTTACCGAGCGTTATCAACAATTGCTAGCAAAGATGTATCTTACTCCCGATACTTTAGGGATTATGCATCACGTGATGCCACAAATTCTAGCAAGATTACTCGAGCTAGGTGACTATGAAACCGTCTACCAATATACTTCTCGTTTGAGAGACCCACTCGATCAGGAGTTAGATGCGATTAATGCCTTACGCGACATGATTCAAAAAAGCGCCCAACGCGAGATGCAGTTTAACACCTCATTCTCACGAGTCGTATTAAAATATGGAGGATACGTGGTGGCGACCTTATTTGGGATTGGCTTGGCATACGGGGCCTATCGTTATAATGTTTATTTTGCAATCTTGAAAAAACGAGTAAAGGACAGTGGAAAAACCGATACTTTAACTCGAACGCTCACGAAAAAAACATTATATGAACGGCTAGAGTCCGAAATGGACCCGGATAAAAACTATTATTTCTTATTAATGGACATCAATGATTTTAAATTGTATAACCGAGACTTTGGGTATTTAGCGGGAGATCGGGTACTCGTAGAAATATCTCACTTACTAAAAGAAGTGTTTCCAGATGCCGCTATTTCGCGCCATTCTGGACACCACTTTATTATTGTTTTGAAAGACGTTGAAGAGCATGCTGTGATTGAGAAAATTACCTTTATCTTAGAGGCCATTAAGCAGAGTCAAATAATCTCATCTAAACGCGAAATCACGTGCTGTGTGGGGATTAGTAAAGGTCATATAAACAATACAATCGATATTGATGAACACATTAACCTTGCGACGATTAAATTAAACATTTCTAAGCAAAGAGGAAACGGAATTTATACCTTATAGTCATTGACCCATCAAATGATGGGTCTTTTTTTAAAAAAAAGGAGGTCTTTTGGATGAATCGTTTAAATGTCTGGATTAGCGAACATCAAAGGATGATAGTGATGGGGGTTGCCGCCTTTATCATTCTTTGCGTGGGGTGCCTAGTCATTAGGGAGTATCAATTAAAAAGAGTTTATAATCAAGCGATTAGCTATTATGAAGAAAATGATTTGATTGCTTTTGAATCGATTCGCTACCGGTTATCAACTAAATATGGCGAGGACTTCGATCACTTTTTATTAGAAGAAGCGAATCAATTATTTGAGGAGTATCGACAAGAACAAGTCACTTATCATGAAGCGATAGGGGGCGTGGAACGAATCGAAGCATTTGCTAATCGTCCTTCCTTGATTCAAGATGTTCAAACAAAGGTTGATGAATTGAAGCAATCACGCCAACAGTTTAAAGAGGCTGAAAAGCTAGCCATTCAAAAAAAGTGGGAGGAAGCCTATCACCTGTATTTACAAGTGATTGAGGAGGATCCAAACTATGAAAAATCGAGGCAATTAGCGGACACCGCTAAACGTTGGTGGCTTCAAGATTTATTAGTAGAAGCCGTGACGTACTATGAGAAACGTCAGTATGAGAAATCGTTAACGGTGATTGAGCAGGCGTTATCTTTATCGGAAGGAGATGAACAATTTCTTCAGTTGAAAGAAGATGTGCATCTAGCGATGGAAAAAGGAACACTAGAAAGCAAGTGGAGTGAAGTTAAAGAGATATTGACGGAATCTATTCAATCAGGGATTGAATCACTCCAAAATATTTTTGAAAAGATTTTCAAACGATAATAAAAAATAGCTATGATTTGTCGGGATATGGTATAATTTTAAAAAAAGAGTTTATGCAGAGATCTGGAGGGGAAATCATGAAGCGATTTAAAGTGTTATGGATCATACTCGGAGTGGTTGTTTTACTTGTCGGAGGTGGAGTTGGGGCCGCTTATTATGTTGTAAATTCAACGCTTTCAAAAATGGACATGACTGAGAAGATTGATAAAACGGAGGCGGGGATTGAAAAAGATCTATTGGAAAAAGAGAAACGATCTCAGGTCATTAATATCGCCGTCTTTGGGAT
>JACRYO010000414.1_pt1 | contig 15039 bp, 12 predicted proteins | sample 8023221 | NCBI WGS metagenome assembly JACRYO01 (sample SAMN15823180, study PRJNA655841) | gut metagenome | isolation source: fecal sample D85 from dog with diarrhoea from SPCA | host: Canis lupus familiaris | place: South Africa: Mmabatho, Mahikeng | collected 2019-09 | reverse complement strand
TTTTCCGAGAGAATATGGCTGCGGCTTTTTTTAAGATTTCAAGTTCCTCATTTAAACGAGCATTTTCTTTTCTCAGTTCAGCTACTTCTTTTCCAGTCAGTCCTGTGGACTGATCAGGTAAATATAAATTCTTCCATTTGTGAATCGTTGCTTCAGATAAGCCATATTCTTTCGCTAACCCTCGAACAGAACGTCCAGTTTGATTCAGTTCAATAATCATTTGTTTAAAATTTTCTTCATATCGGGTCATAAAAATTCATCCTCTCGTAGATAAGTTTAATTTATTCTTGTCTCTACGAAAAGCTGTCTAAGATTTGATACTAACACCAGGAATAAAAGGTGATAGTGGTGTGGGAAAGTCAACTTTAGCACAACTTCTAGCTGGATTTTATGTACCAGATAGCGGGAAAATTTGTATAAATGAGAAAAATATTGAAAATATTAATAGAAAAGACTTACGTAAATTAATTACTTATGTTCCTCAAGAATCTTTTATTGTGAGTGGATCCATTAAAGATAATTTAGTTTTAGGTTTAGAAAGTGTCCCTAATGAAAAAGAATTTGATAAAGTATTGAAAGATACTTGTTTGTGGAGTTTTATTAATGAGCTTCCTCTGGGTCTTGATACGTATCTAGAAGAAAATAGAACGAATTTATCAGGTGGTCAAAAGCAAAGAATAGCTCTAGCAAGAGTTTTATTATCAGAAAGTAAAGTTTTATTGTTAGATGAAGCTACGAGTGCTCTAGATTCTAAAACTGAAATGCGAATTTTTGATAAGTTATTAACATACTCTAATAAGACATTAATAATGATATCCCATAACCTTAACTTAATAAACAAGTGCGATTTGATAATTGATTTAGATAAAAAGTGACTTCGAGAAATTATAATAAAATTATTTAAAAGTAAATTAAAATTAAGGAGGATTAATAAATGAGTAATTTAAAATGGTTTTCTGGCGGAGATGATCGAAGCAAAAGAGCAGAAATAATTATTACTGAATTATTAGATGATTTAGAGACAGATTTAGGAAATGATTCCCTTCGAATGATATTGCACACCTACCTTGGAAATCTGAAAAATGAAGGAACTTCAGTACCTTTAATTTTAAGTCGTATGAATTTAGAAATATCAAATGCAATAAAAAAAGACGGTGTATCTTTAAATGCAAAGCAATCAAAAAAATTAAAAGAATTGATGTCTATATCTAATATAAGATATGGTTATTAGTAATTTGGGTTGCGTCAAGAATTATGTGTAAATGGAATGCCTCCGTACATATAATATGATGCTATTTTTGTATTTACTTTTACTGTTTTTCTTAGGATTAGGGGGAGTAGGTACTGCTATTTTGGATGACTATAAGTGGTCGTTGTTTAGTGGAATTTGTAGGAGAATGAAAAAAAGTGCAACTGTTGAGTCTTATGAATGCTGGAAGAAGGAAATGAATGTGTAGAGGTATACAAAAGAGCCTAGCAATAGATACTAGGCTTTTTCCTATGGCTTTAAAATGTATACAGGTGGAATATGAATGTTGTTTGGACGATCACCGTTTCTGTCAGATAAACGTTGGAAAGCGCCGTGTAGACCTTCTACCAAATGACTGGATGGCAATAAATTGTGCCAATTTGTTACGATTTGATTTAATTTATTTAATCGATTCTGTTTTTCATTAAGTTGATCATCCATGTAAATATTTAGTACGTTTGTTAGGTATTGTGCCCACATTTTTAATTCGATAGAGTCCACATGGTCTGCTATGAAAGCTAGTTTTTCCAATATGAGTTTTGATTCTTCAAAGTACCCTAAGTCCATTAAGCAGTCAGATAAGTTTCTCAAGCAGATAGGGTAATATTTCTTGTAAAAATGGTTGAATGAGTCCATGACATTGAAGTCAACAGCAAGTAGTTTTTGACTAACTATTTGCAGCTGGTCAATAGATAATGGGGTCATAAAGTTTGCGAAAAATTGGAAATCTTAAGAAGTCGGGTACGTGGCTTCTTATGATTTGATTTATAAGAGCCAGGGCTTTAGTGATATCGATTTTAGGAATTTGAGTAGTGTCATTTGATAAAAATTTCTCAAGCAGCATTCTTAAATGGATTAGTGTCAAATTATTGTTTTCGTTTCTAAAACATCCTTGTATAGCAAGATAGCTTGTTGAACATCATGATGTTCAACAAGGTTGTAACTTTTTTTGAGTGTTGTTGTCTTCGGATATCGAATTCAAACAATCACTACTTATCACTAACAAGTCAATTATCAGATTGAACAGAAAAGTGGATTGACAGCTGAAGCAGTTGCAGAGCTCAAAGATTACTCAAATAAACAATTTCAAGGCTAGTATATGATACAAAATTCATCATTAGGGTAAAAAGAAGTGTTTGGTGATACGGTACCTTATACGATAAAAGCGAGCTATCCATTTTTATTTCTGCTAGACACTATCTCTGTGAAAATCGGAATTGAAGGGTAAGTGCCTTCTCAAGTGAGTTGAAGATATTGGAAAAGATTTTTCCTTAGTGTTACGGCTCGTTTTCAGTTTAGTCGTGGGTGCGCTTCTTCTTAGAGTAGTCATTTATTATCAAGACATCATAAAAGTTGCATGGAAACAGTGGCGGATACAGCAAAGCATAGGAATGTGAAAGAAATAACAATAGTATTATCGCTATAAATTGTTTATAATTTAGATGGCAGTATCAAATCTTAGGTAGTGCTATTTAAATTTTGTTTAAGAATAGATATCATGTTTTTTAGAGGAGGGAAGAAATGAAGAAGAAAAAATCGGTCTGGTTTATGATGGTTGCTATTTTGATGGGCTTTATCCCGCCAATCTTGACTGCTTGTTCAAGTATCGCACATGCGATAGAAATCCAGCCGGATAAAATTGTAGATCAAGCGGGTTTAAAAGTCATTTCCTCTGTTTCATCAGATGGAAATTCTTTAAACTGGGAACTTCAATATGAAAAAAGTGTAGCAAGTGATGGCAATGATCAAGCACTGAAATTTAAAGTGACGGCTGATGGAGAAGCAATAGCTTTTAATGAAGATGCCAGTTTTGCTGCTAATGATGACCAATGGTTTACGGAAAAAATTTTTTCAAAACAATCGCAGGGTTCTCTTTCATTCACAACGGCGCTAAATGTCTCCAAGGTAGCTCTTGAAATTCAAGCCGATGCAACGAAAACGGATGGAACACAAGCTGTCACTATTAACAAGAATATTTTGACTAGTGCAGTAGAAGGTCCGCATGCGTTGAAATTACCAGCAGTGGCTACACAAGAAACGACAGAAGTAAGTGCTACTTCTCCGACAACAGCGGAAGAAACTACCAGTAGCCAAGAGACCGAAACGACTGCACAAACGGAAGAAGCCAGTGAAGCAACGTCGTCTGAGATAAATTCCTCTCGGGTAGTAGTGGGCGCTAGCAATCTTAAATATCTTAGTGGAATAAGTGCATTTTCTTCCATTAATTACAGCAATATTGCGCCAGAATATACGACAGATGCCACAAAAGGAACTTTTCCGACTAATAGCTGGCAACCAGCTGGGCAAACAAATGTGATCAACCACCAAGGTAACAAGGAACGCAACTTTGCCACTTGGGATGGTGTAACTAGCTGGAATGGCGATCCATCAGACACAACACATTCTTATATCCAGTATGGTGAAAAACAAACAGATTTTGCCATTCGGAAGTATGCCAAAGAAACGAGTAAACCAGGGCTTTACGATGTATATTTGAATGTAAAAGGTAATAAGCAAGAAGATATCAAACCAGTTGATATTGTTTTGGTAGTGGATATGTCAGGAAGTATGGAATCGAGTCAAAGTAACGGCTGGAATGATCGTGCTGGTGCAGCCAGAAATGGTGTGAAAAATTTCTTGCAAACCATTAAAGACGCAGGCATTGGGGATTACGTCAATGTTGGTTTAGTCGGGTTTTCTAGTCCAGGATATGTAACAGGGCCCAACGGTTATCTTACTGTACCGATAGGTAAAGCTTCGGATACTAGCCACATAAATGCAATCAATGATGCTTTAAAACCAAAATTTACAGGAGGCACTTACACTCAAATCGGGATCGAGCAAGGTCAGCAGATGCTTGCGGGAAGCTCCAATGAAAACAAAATGATGATCGTATTGACCGATGGGGTTCCTACTTTTTCTAAGAAGGTAACCGCTGCGCAAACGATTGATGGGACTACCTATGCTACTGAATTTGGTAATAGATTGGATGAACCAGGCAATACCTCTAAACTCAATCGTAGTTATGAGGTTGGTTCTTGGGGAAATAGAACAAATATTGATAGTACTTGGCCGGCCACATTAGGAGCAGCTAAAATCGCCAAAGATGCGGGCTTAACTATCCACTTGCTGGGAATTCAGCTGAGTAAGGATGGAAATTTTTTAACTGAACAACAAGTTCGCGATAGAGCAAGTCTTATCGCTACACCGGGTAAATACAAAGATGCTGAAACAACAGACGATGTTTCTGATTATTTGAATGAACAAGCTAAAAATGTAGTGAAATCTTTCAACACCATAGTCAATGGTTCGATCAATGATCCTTTGGGTGATCAGTTCTCTTATGAAGGCACTCCAACTGTGAAGAGCATCAGTACAGGGGATAGTGCTGTAACGAATTTACCGACCGTAAACCAGTCGAATGGTAAAGTGACCACTACTGAGTTGAACTTAGGCAAAGATCAAGAAATTCAGATCCATTATCAAGTGCGTATCAATACAGAAGATAAAGATTTCACGCCGGAAAAATGGTATCCGATGAATGGTCAAACAACTTTGACACCAAACGGAGACAATCCGGATAATAAAGTAGACTTTGGCGTTCCTTCTGCAAAGGCACCGGGGGTTAAACTCGATCTGAAAAAGATTTGGGAAGAATACGATAAGGATACGAGTAAACGTCCCGATTCTCTTAATTTCACCTTGAACCGAAAAGATACCACAGAGAGCAATTCTTGGAAGCAAGGTTTTATTCGTCTTTCTAAAAGCGATGTTGCTACAGATACTAATGTCTGGGAAAAGACCAATATTGAAAAAGTAGCCGAAACACAAGGAGCTACTGAATCGCTTTGGTTGCCACAATTCAACAATAAAGGGAAAGACTTTGCTTATAGCTTTGAAGAAGCAACGGTCAATGGCTATGAATCTTCAAGTAATGCTGCTACAACCATTTGGACCAATAAAAAAATCTACACACCACTTGCTTTAGAGATCACTAAAATTTCTGATCAAGGAAAGACACCTCTTAAAGGAGCAGTCTTTAAACTAAGTGGAGGTAGTTTGCCAAATGCAGGCGTTGAACTTAAGGACAACGGGGATGGAACCTATACGTTGTCTGATGATAAGTACAAGCTGCAATTAAATACTGAGTATACATTGACAGAAGTTACACCACCAGCTGGACATACGGCTACTACAACTAGTTGGAAAGTCAACGTTAGTGCAGAAGGTAAAGTAACCATCAACGATGTTGTAACGGGTATTGAAATCAAAGACAACACTATCAAGTACACCATTGAAAATGAGTTTACCAAACGTCCTTTATTGGTTGAAAAATATAATAAAGATAGTGGTAAAACATTAGACGGTGCGAAGTTCACGTTGAAGCAATATGACGATAAGTGGACGAATGATGGTAAAGTTGTCGGTGATGATTTGATCGGAAATGATGCCAAATCTTTTGCTAGCCTGGCACCAGGCTATTACAGCTTGGAAGAAACGAAGGTACCGACAGGCTATAAGAAAGACGATACAGTCTTTAAGTTCCAAATCGATAGCGCTGGGAAACTACTTGATGCAAATGGCAAAGAAATCACCGCTAACTCAAAACCAACGACAGATGGTTTCTATTTAACGAGTGATAATAAGATTGTTTTAATCAAATACAATGAACTGCGTGATTTTGACTTTTCAATTCTTAAAAAGAACTCGCAAAGCAACAAACCATTAGCAGATACTGAATTCAGCTTAGCCACAAAAGAGGATTCCAATACGATTTTGGCTACTCTGAAGACCAATGATGAAGGAACGGGTCAGTTTTTAGATGCTTCGGGTAATCATTACGGTGTTCGTCCAGGAACTTACGTTATCAAAGAAACGAAAGCACCAGAAGGGTTTGTCCTTTTAAAAGGGATTTTCGAGGTCACTATAAATGCGGACGGAACTGTCGGCGACGTGACTTATGATGGTAAGGATCTTGATAAAGATGCTATCAAAGTAAATCTAAAAGATGAGGACAATAACGTCATCGAATTGACGGTTGCTAATACACCCAAAGGACAACTGCCAGCAACCGGCGGATCAGGTATACAGACTTTTATCATAGTAGCCTTAGCTCTTGTCACAGCAGCGGGTGCTCTTACGATCTGCTACTTCTACCGTAATCGAAAGGAGTTGAACTAAGATGAAGAATAAATCATTGTTCATCAAAATCACCTTACTTCTTTCAACTTTGCTGGTAGGGATCTTTACGGGGCAACAAGCCTTTGCAGATGATGGGACGATCGATATTGTGATCCACAAACAATTGTGGGACCAAGCACCTGATGCAACTATTCAAAATACGGGAGCGGCCGATCAAGATACCAAAGATCCAATCGAAGGGGTCGTCTTTACGATTTATGACATTACAGAGGATTACTATAAATTGGTCAAAGGCTCTGACGAAACAACAACTATTCAAATGATTCAAGAAAATGTTGCTGATTATCAAAAAATTATCAGAGAACAAGGCCTGACTGATGAAAAAGGTACAATCAAATTTACCCAACTACCTAAAAGCAGTGGCGGTAAAAATGCGGTTTACCTGATTGTTGAAACGGCATTGCCTGATCCTGAAAAGGTAAAAGTCGAAAAAGCGGCCGAACCCTTAGTAGTGGCTTTACCAGTATATGAAATGAGCACAGACGGTAAAACCTATACGGACAAAGAATTAGCTACCGTTCACCTTTATCCTAAAAATGTGGGAACAATCGTTGAAAAGCCAGTGACACCAACTAAACCTAAAAAACCAAGTAAACCGAAGAAACGCTTGCCACAAACAGGTGAAGCAAAATCCTTCCTAGGTATATTGGGGATTCTTTTGATTGGTACGGCGATCATTTTATGGCGGAAACACTCTGTACGAAACAATTAATCAAAGGTACAAAAGACTAAGGTCTATTGGAATATTGTACAAAAAATCAAGGAGGAATTAGAAAATGAAGAAATTATGGAAAACACTTTTTGCAGCACTACTTGTAGTACCTTTATTCGCCGGCGTGTTTGGTGCGAAAACAGTAAGTGCTGCTGAAGCAACAACGACAAATGTAACGATCAACAAACGAATCTGGAAAGATGGCGAAGCTCCAGCACAAGGTTCCATGCAAAATACTGGGGAAGAAATGGACTTTGGTGGAGATCCACTTGAAGGAGCCGGCTTTACAGCCTATGATGTAACAGATGCTTATCTTGCTCTGATTGCAGATGGTAAGTCACAAGCAGAAGCAACAAAAGAAATTGCTGATAATGCGTCAGATTACACAACTGTAGCAAAAGCAGAACAAAAAACGGATGCCAATGGTCAAACAACTTTTGAAGGACTTGCTTTAAAAGACGGCGACAAAGATAAAGTCTATATGTTTGTTGAAACAAGCACGCCAGGCAATGTTTCCGTAACGACAAAGGCCGCTCCAATCGTTTTAGCAATGCCAATCTATACGTTTAAAGATGGCAAATATTCAGATACAATCAACACCAACGTTCAAGTCTATCCAAAGAACGAAACCAAGACTGATAAAAAAGAAGTTGCGAATTTAGATAAGTTCACTGAAGTTAAGGATGCTGATGGAAATGTTTTATATCATAACCTTACAACTGGCGATGAAATCGAATATAAATTAACTTTAAATATTCCTGCGGACATTCTGGAAGATGGCGTCACTTACTCTGTAACTGATACGCCAACTGCTGGACTTGCTTATGTAAAAGATTCTTTTGCAGCAACTGGTTTAGTAGCTGGAACTGACTATGAATTAGCTGAAGATTCTGCAACTGGCGGATTTACTGTTACTTTGAAACAAAGTGAAAATGTAGGAAAATTAGCTGGTAGTCAATTGATTGCTACTTACAAAATGAAATTAACTGCTGAAGTAAATCCTGACGATTTAGTAAACAATAGTGCCCAAGTAACAATTGGTAACAAACCTCAAGATAAAATTACGCCTCCAACACAATTTGGTACAGGTGGTTATAAATTCGTCAAAAAAGATTCACAATCTGGTGCAACCTTATCTGGTGCGGAATTTGTCGTAAAACAAGACTCTAACTTTGCAATATTTGAAGATGCTAAAAACACTAAAGGTGAATATATCTTTAAAGAATGGACGACTGACGAAGCAAAAGCAACGAAAATCGTTTCTGACGACAAAGGTGAATTGAAAGTAATTGGTTTGAAAAATGGTGACTATCAATTAGAAGAAAAAGCGACTTCAAGTGATAAATATGTGTTACTTGATGAAGATGTCGATTTCACTGTTGAACACGGTCAATATGGCAGTCAAGAACTAAAGTCTGTTTTTAACACGCCTAAAGGTCTGCTTCCATCAACAGGTGGTAACGGGATCTATGCCTTCTTGCTTATCGGTGCTGCTCTTATGATCGGTGCTTACGCTTGGTTCAAGAAATCTAAAACACAAGCTGAAGTCTAAGATATAGTTTTAAAATAGGGAGAAGGCAGCTTCATTTCTTGAAGTTGCCTTTTCTTTCTTTTAAATAGGGAGAAGGAGGTGCAAGCATGGATCAGCGCCAAAAAAACGAACGGATCAATTTGATTTTAAAACTGCTAATGGCGATTTTATTTACGACCGGTGCCATTATTTTCAGCTATCCCTTTTTGGCCAATGCGGTGAATTCCTATTATGACCAAAAGATGATGGAAAAAAACTTGGCTGAGATGGCCGCAACAAATACCAAAGAACAAGCAAAAAGGCACCAAGAAATGGCCGAAAAAAATAAAGAGCTAGCTGAAAGTAAGAACATGACCAATATTCCTGGCATGGGACTGGTAGAAGACCCGTTTGAAAATGAGGTCGATGATGCCAAAGATCCGGGTAAAGCCTATTATGAAGAGCATACCGTGGGTGCTATCTATATTCCAAAAATTTCGGTCAGCTTACCTTTATTTGATGAAACCAATGCTGCTCTTTTAGAAAAAGGCGCGACGATTTTACAAGGAACGTCTTATCCGATCGGTGGCAATAGTACCCATTCGGTGATCTCAGGCCACAGTGGCTTGACGGAACGTAAACTTTTTACAGATTTAGAAAAGTTGGTGTTTGGCGATGATTTTTATTTGACCATTGCTGGGGAAAAATTGGCTTATGCGGTCGATGACATCCAGATCGTTTTACCGTCGGATATCGACAAAGTGGTCATCCAACCGGGGCGGGACTTGGTGACCTTATTGACTTGTACACCTTATGGCATCAATACCCATCGTTTATTAGTCACTGGACACCGTGTACCTTATGTGGAGGAAATGGCGGAGGAAGTGACCAGTACCAAAAAAGCGGTCGAACGGCGTTTTCGCTTGTATTTACTACTGATCCCGCTTTTCTTTGCCATGATTTTCTATTGGATGTATCGCAAGTTCGTTTATTATCAAAGTGGCAAACACAGTTATGACTTTTGTTTTTACTTATTGGAAAATGGTCAACCCAAAGCAGGCGTGACTTTTACCTTAGTCCGTAAAAAACGCTGGGCAACAGATGTCACTAGCCAACCAGTTGCTGTAAGCCAGGTGGATGGATGGGTGTCTTTCCCTGAGATCAGAGGGGGTCATTATTATGCCAAGGCGATCGATGGGTCGACAAAACCAGTTAAGGGCAAGGTCCGCCGTTTAAAAGATCGGCAGTTTGTTTTAAGCCGCGTCACGAAGAAAAAGCACGGTAAGAAAGTTACTTATTATCTGGAGAATGGAGCGAAAAAATGAAGAAAAACAGGCAAGTGATCTCGCAAATTGCGATCATCCTCATTTTTATGGTCGGCATCTTGACCATGCTCTATCCCTTTTATGTCGATGCGTTGAATAATGTGATCGATCAAGTGCGCGTCGATCGCTATTTGAAGGAAAGCCAGAAAGAATTTGAAGCTGAACGCAAGCGACTGGCGGAAGAAAATAATAAATTGAGCGACAGCGGGTTAGCTCCGGGTGCCGATCCGTTTGCGAATCCGAATGGTGGTACGGTTTCAGCTGCTTATTACAAAAAGCATTTGATTGGGACCATCAATCTTCCTGATTTGGCCATTGAGTTACCGCTATTTGATACGACCAATGATGATTTATTGGAACAAGGTGCGACGGTCCTAGATGGCACGTCCTTTCCTGTTGGTGGCGCAAGTACCCATGCGGTGATCTCGGCTCATCGTGGCTTGCCAGAACGGGAACTCTTCACCAATCTGCCGGAGCTTAAAAACGGTGATATTTTTCTGCTAAATGTCTTAGGGGAAACCTTGGCTTATGAAGTGTTTGACAGCCAAGTCGTGACGCCAGATCAGACTTCGGTTTTAAAGATCGAACCAGGCCAAGACTTGGTGACGCTCATGACCTGTACCCCTTATATGATCAATAGTCACCGTTTGTTAGTCACAGGAAAACGCGTGCCATATACACCGGCTGCCGAGAAAAAACAAGTCAAAGGCGATCGTTTTCGTAAGTTGAAACAAATCACTATCTTGGCGGGGACGGCCCTGTTGATCTTAGCCGCTATTTATCAATTGTATCATGTGATCGCCCGTTACCGATTGCGGAAAGTGCGTTTTGATTTCACTGTTTGCTTAGAAGGCGTGGCAGAACATACGCCAATCGCACTCTATGATAAAAAAGGGAAAAAAGCCCTGCGGCGTAATGGAAAAGCCTATCAAGAACTAACAGATCAAACCGGACAAGTCACTTTTACCGATCTACCAGGGGATTGCTATCGTTTGAAATTGGGCAAGAGTTGGTTGGTGCAGTTTGGTTTGAAGAAAAAAAAGAGGCCATCCAAGATTTGGAAGATAAATAAGAAAAAAGTTATGTTAAAAGAAGAAAGAATGCTAGAAGTCAAATAAAAAATGCTCATGTTATCAAATGATTTAAATCCATAAGATACACGTTTCATTGTTTAATATGGGTATTCTTAGCTTCTATTTTGTCATTGGTATGGGGATAAATCAATGCACTTCGTATACCTTCGTTATATTTGAGTAAATTTTGTAGTTTTTTCTAAATTCTTCGTCTAAACTTTCTGTAAGAAGTGGGAATTTAGGTGCACGGAAACTATACCAAGTTTTTTCATATTCCATCTGTTTTTAGTTAAGAAACGCCAATTTACTTTCAGTTTCTGTGCTTCATTTTTGAGCCCTTTTAATTGCAGCATTTTCATAATTCTTACACGAAAGGCTTGAAACGGATGTTCCAGTGACCTCGTTTAGAGCGTACATTTATTCAAGAAAGTTTAAATAAGATATCAAAATGGCCGAAAACAGACACACAACTCGATTTATTTTTTAGGGTGAAGGAGAGAGTAGCACGAAAACTTTTAGTTGGCTTAGACTGAACGAAGTTACGGAAAGGCTACTAAAACGTCGAGGGCAGTGAGAGCGAAGTGAACACTTGATCTTTTGAATTTTTAATAGAATCTTAGACTATTATCCTAGTGAACTTTTTTCTAATACTTGACTTTCTGTGTATGATTAGAAATCCATATTTACCTTTAACGGAAAGAACTTTTTTATATTATTTTAGTTTTAACTACACCCGTTCATGGATATGCTATTATTTAAGAAATTGATAAGTTAAGTGATGGATCAGTTAAGGTAGCAGCAGGAACTATGTATGGAGCGATTGAAAATTTACTTAAGCTTAATTTGATAGAAGAAATTCCAAGTAGACCTCATCGTCGCAAAGAGGGCAAAAATCCCTTTAAGAGATTTTTGCCCTCTTTGCGACGATGAGGCCTTTGTTTTTCGTTCTTGTTTTTTGTTTGATTAACTAGAAGATATTAAAAGACTGCGTTTTGATTTATTTTTTTAGGGTAAAGGAGAGAGTAGCCCGAAAATTTTTAGTTAGCTTGGACTGAACGAAGTGAGGGAAAGGCTACTAAAACGTCGATGGGCAGTGGGAGCGAAGCACACACTTACCTTTTGAACTTTTATTTTATATAGGACATTAAAGTATACCCTATTGTGCTTTTTAGTGACTTTAGGAAAATCTAAACTATATTTGGACAACTAAATTTGACAACAGAATATTCTATTTCAGAATGAAAAAAAGAATAAGGGATGTATTGCCCAATTAATCTTTTGCTATTGATTCTATAATAATATAATATTATTTGTGAAGATATGTTCTGTTATTATAAAATAAGGAGTTGCAATATGAACGAAAATTTCCAGAAATTTTTTGACAGCCTACTCGTAAAGGAAGGTATTTCAAAATCATTTTTAGAACACAGAAGTTTTACTGAAAGTAGTGATTTTACAGAATTTAATGCACCTATTGATTTAAGCATATATTCTTTCCCAAAGAATGTACTTTCTGAAAAAATAGGAACTCACCCAGATTTTGAAGATGGCAATTTACCTGTAAATCAATTCATTTGTTCAATATTTTTAGATATAAAAGGTTCTACAAATTTATCTCTACATTATCCTCTAAAAACTGTACAAAGCATTAAAAATGCTTTAATTACTTTTGGAATTAAGGTTATTAAGTATTTTGGCGGACATATTCATCGAATACAGGGAGATGCTATTTTTGCCTTTACTGGTTTTCGTAATATTAAGAAGAGTGATGCAATAATACAAGCAATAAATGCCTGTTCGATTATCCAATATTTTAATAAAAAATATTTAGAAGACTATTTTAAAAATGAATTAGGTGTTGATCCACTAAAAATTAGAATTGGAATTGATTTTGGCGATGATGACGAAGTGCTATGGTCCAGGTATGGTATTGAAAATATAGAAGAAATCTCAGTTACCAGTATTCATGCAGATTTAGCTTCTAAATTGCAACATAAAGCAGGCTCTAATTCAATTATTCTCGGACATAATGCTTACAATTATTTACAGATTCACAGTGATCTTTTAGACAATGTTCGTAATAGCAAAGACGAGGTTATCTCATATATTATAAATAGATCAGATTTAGGTTATCAGTATGGTATGAAGGTTTTTAAATGGAACGAATATTTAAATAGAATATCACATGTTGATAAAGATGAACTTATGGAATTGAGATGTTATGCTGACGAAGTGGAATATTTTACAAATAGTTCCATAGATAAGGATGTTTCTCTAAAATTTAAAATTTGTGCTAGTCAATTTGTTTTGGAAGATATTAAAAATGTGAAGTGGACTGTTATGAACTCTGGTGAAGAAGCGAAAAAAGTAGGAAAAGTATCGTTTGACTACAAAGATGCAGAAGACAAACTTGAGTGTAAAACAAAAACTTCATATAATGGGGAACATTTTATGAAGTGTGAAATTAAAAGAAAAAGTGGGTTAAAAAAAATACTATGGTTCACTATATTTATTAACGATAACAGCTTATCTAAAAATTATTTAAAAAAATTGAACATATTGGAGAATAAAATATGAAGGATGGTTTTAGTTCATTTCATAACCAATATTTAAATAGTTATATCCAATTTGCTGATACTAAAGCAGCAATTTTCATTTCAATTAATGGAGTAATATTAGGTTATATATTTACTCAATTAAAGGGTTTAGGAGTAATTGACTTTAGTAATAAAACTCATTTGACTTTGGTTATAAGTATTGTATTTATAGCAGTATCATATTATTTTTTGTGTTCAGTAATCTTTCCTAGAAGAAAATTTAAAAATGGAAAAGGTGTGATTTTTTGGGATGAAGTGATAACCTACAATACTGCAGAAAATTATAGTGAAAAAGTTTTAAGTTTAACTGACGAAGCTTTAGAGAAATTAATGATTCAACAAAATTTTTATTTATCTAAGACTGCAAATAAAAAGTATAAAGCTCTGTTTGGAAGCTTTGTATTCTCTTTCTTAGGATATATCAGTTTATTTATATACTGTATTATTATAATTTTTTAAAGTGAAATTTTAATATCAATTTAGTTAAAATGAATACAAGAGGCGGGTATAAATAAACTCCTATCTATAGTAATTCTTTTTTTATGCGATAAACAGTTTGTCTGGTAACATTATATTCCTTAGAGATTTTTGAAATAGCAACCCCATTCTCAAGATCCTGAAAGATACTCCTATAGACAAGGCGACGTTGAGGATCTTTGGTGTCTGCACTGTATAACTTAGGACGACCTTTATAGACGCCGTTTGCTTTAGCGATTTTAATTCCTTGTGCCTGGCGTCGTTTCGATTCAGTACGTTCTTGTTCAGCAATCATGGCCAGGATTTGAATGATTAAATCTTTAATGAATTTATCCAAGAGCGGATTTCCAATTGCTTCAGCCATAATTGGTAAACTGGTTATGATCAGTTGCACATTTTTCTTTTTTAGATAATTAACTGATTCAATGATTTCGTCATAATTTCGTCCGAGTCGATCAATGGCTTCCACAATAAAAATATCTTGTTCACGGACAAACTCTAAAGCTTCTTGGAAAATCGGTCGATGAGAAATAGTTGCTCCAGATTGTTTTTCGATAAAAATTTTTCCAGCACCAAGTTTTTTCATTTCTTCAATTTGACGTTGTTCATTTTGATCAATCGATGACACTCGAATATACGAAATTTTCAAATTTTTCCCCTACTTTTCTGAACTATTTAAAATACACCCTAATCATACAATGGAAAAAAAGGATTTTTAATGTTCTGTTAGTGTCTATTTAGGGTATACTCTAAATAGACAAACGGTTTTTGAATTCTAAAAGTTAAATAGTTTATAATAGAAGAAAAAGAATGGGGTGACGATTTCTTAGATTGAAAAGGAAAGATAAATATTATAGATTATTACTTTTGACAGCTGAAGCAGGATGGATGGAT
>JACRYO010002516.1_pt1 | contig 15069 bp, 18 predicted proteins | sample 8023221 | NCBI WGS metagenome assembly JACRYO01 (sample SAMN15823180, study PRJNA655841) | gut metagenome | isolation source: fecal sample D85 from dog with diarrhoea from SPCA | host: Canis lupus familiaris | place: South Africa: Mmabatho, Mahikeng | collected 2019-09 | reverse complement strand
CCTTTGTTCAATGGTGAAAAATTATCCCATTTGAGCTCCATTAGCTCCATAACCTTTGGCATTTGTGTTTCAAGGACTGTAAACTCAAGCCAGTCAACGATTACAGATAGGTTTTTCATTCTTTATATTCAACTTTCATGTATTTAATACCCCCCTATTAGTAGAGGGGGGTGATACAAGCCGGAGATAAAATCATGAGGCTCTGCCTCAAACTCCGCGCTCGCCGCTAGGCAGGCAAAACAATTGATTTGTTTTGCTGTGGAATAGCTTGTTTAGCAATACAAAGCTGTCAACTCCTTAATGCTCAAGGCTTTCAGCCTCTCCGCTTACCGTTGACAGCGTAAAAGGCCAGAGCCGGCTTAAGCAGCTACTGATGCACGATTAGGATCGTGTAAAAAGTGAGTGTTAGATACAACAACTGTGTGGTGATATCTAGTTTGTTGAGTTGCAGTATCTGTTGATGTAGATACTTGCAAACGCCCATGGGCCAACACTTGACGGCCTTTACCGCAGTGTTGAGCAATCGCTTGGGCAAGCTTGTCAAAAGCAACACATCTGATGAAATCAGCTTCCTCGCGGTTATTTTGGCGTGGTACAGCTACTGTGAACCACGCATAAATTCTACCGCTTGCACTTCGCTTCAATTCTGGGTTTCCTGTCAATCGTCCTAAAAGTTTAATGTCGTTCATATCTATCCTTCTCCTTATATCATATCTTTCGTTAAATTTTTGGTGTTAAATCTGATAAATCTACAAGCGCTGATTGCGCATAATGTGCCGTCATACCGAGACTTTTATGTCCTAGTAAAAATTGAACAGTTGTGAGCGGCACACCTTGCTCTGTTAAAAGAGCGGCAAATGTATGTCGCAAAAGGTGACAGTGAAAATCAATTCCGGTTTGCTTTGAAAAATCTGTCGCATACCCTTGGATGGTACGCTTTGAAAGCCGGAATAATGGTCGATTGTCGACTTCGAGCTCCACACGGTATCTCCAAACTACTTTTGCTGCTTCTTGGTCAACAATCGGAATGCATCTATCACTGTGCCACTTTGCATTCCTGATATTGATATATACTGATTTGCCCCGAAGGGTCACATCTTCAATTCTCAAGTTTGCTGCTTCAGCCACACGGCATCCTGAGCCCATCATCGCATAAAAGGCTGCTCTGGCGTTGGGGTGTAGGGTGTCGATGTAAGCTTTAAAAATCTTTAGCTCTTCATCGTTTAAACGTTTAATTCGAGGAACATTAGTATTAGTAGGATAATCGTCCGGACTTACTAATACTTCTGACATGTAACCCTTTTTATATGCCCACAAACAAAATACCCGAAAAGCAGATAGTTTTCCTCTAATTGTTGAAATTTTCTGACGTTTTCGCAAAAGTGTCTGGATATAATTAGACACTTTTATATTTTTGTCTCGTAAAACGTCGATATTTTGGCTTTTATAGTATTTGGCTATATCTTCTAAACGATATCTGTAAGTAACTAAACTGCCTGATGTACGTCCCTGTAGGCGCATATCATTTAAAAATTCTTCGATTAATTTTTCCATTGCACAAATATAGAAATCTGTCGTGTGTAAATTTTAAAGTTTTTTTGTTGGCTTAATGGCATCAGATAGCCTGATAACAGCGTTTGTAAGCCCATCTAACTTGGTTTCAATTCGTATTATCAACAACATCGCTATAGCCACACCTGCAGCCTGGTCTAAAATCATCTTCAATAAATCCATATAGCCTCCTATTTTTGGATTATTTCTCCCAGGTTGCTAGCACAAACTTTGCATAGATCAAGGCTCCCAGTTAACATCGTTGGACTTTCAGCATGTTTTACGTCCATTCTATAGTTAACATCCTTAACCTTTTTGCATAATTCGCACTTGCGATAAACCGGTTGAGCATAACCCGTAATTACTAGGTATTCTTTCATTCTTTTTTCCTCGTTTAAATTAAAAAAAGGGAAGGGAACTTAATCCCTTCCCCTTAGAATGTCAATTATTCGGCGTCAAAAACAGCGTCTGATTGAGTAGTGTAGTAGTGTGCGCCTTCTACGCTAGCGTAAAGCTCTACGCCTGCTTGCACAAATGCCTTAGAATCAGCAATCTTTTGCATTGAGTCCTTTACAGTTTCTGCAGTCAAATCTTCCTTAGGATTTGCAATTGTGATCACGTTACTCTTACCTTGTGAATTCTTAAAAGTTAATTTTAAAACCTTCTTCATCTATAGTTTCCTCCTTTTTATTAGTCTTCAAAGTATCTATTAGTGTCGGTTACCAAAACATCACTCTTGTAACCAGCGAACAATGCTTCGACTGCACTGGCAACTGTATTAATTTGTTCAGGCTTGACATCCATGTCTAACTTAGACAAGTTAAACTTAATGATTTTGTCTTTGTTATTTTCGTCCTTAATAATGTATTCGTAAGTAAACTTACGAGCAGTTTTTTCAAATCTCATTCAAAATCCTCCAATTATCTATTCCCTTTTTGGTGTTTGTTTTTGAACGCAAAAAAAGCAATGATGCTTTCTCTGCGCCTTGCGCGCAAACATCATTGCCTAATTACTTTTCTAAAAAAATTTATGTCTTTCTTGATGCAGATATAATTATATCATACCTTTTTATTATTTCAAGCCGACTTCAATAATAAAAAATTATTGTGAAAAGGAATATTAAATGCAAATATTAATTATGTTAAGAAACTTGTTTCTTTATTATTTAAAGTGCTTTATAATTTAGTTGACAACTGAATAATAATTAAATATGAAAGCAATAAAAAAGCCCATTATCGATACGCCAATATCGACAACGGGTCAAGCTCATTGATTACAGACCTAATCAACAAGTGATTTTTAACTTTCTTATAGATATATTCTAGCAAGGTAGATAATATTTTTCAATTAAATAATGCTATTTTGATAAATGAATACGGATTTATAGGATTAAAAATATGATGATTAACGGCTGTAGTCAATGAATTGGCTACAGCTTTTTTACTGCCCTGGTTAATCACCATTATCTGATTGTAATCCTGTTGGACACGCAGGTTTAACAAAGGTGACGGTCCTGTCTATTTCTTCATTACCGGATAGGCAGGAATCGCAGGGGGTAAGGCTCGAAGCCCCCATTAATCCCAAAAAGAAGTGGGCAGGCAGAATCGACCTAACGACTAAACTGATGAGCTATGCTTTATCCGATACTTAGCGCCGGAGTAATCCGGGCATTTGAAGTGGATTTGTAATAACTGGACAGCCTCTGGTGTTAGGCACGACGCATATGGGTATTCATTTGAATACTGGGAGCAATGTAGAGTTATCATTTTTGATTTGCTATGTAGGGATATGCAGACGCATAGATTGATACATTGTATAGTTCGGTAGTGACTTGTGACGGGGCGGGCATCGCTGCGGCATAAAGATGTGGAACTTTCCTATTTTTGCAGATAGGGAAATTCCATGCTCTGAGACCTAACAAGCACACAGCATAAAAATCTAAAATTCATTTTTCAAGTCTTTTTTGTTTTTTTAGTGGTGCGAGTTAGGTTAAAGTTAATGTAAATAGTGATTTTTGTGATTCAAAGAGCTTTGAAAATTTCTTCGAAGAAATTCAAATTAATTCAAAGATATTCGAATATTTAGAAGAAAGAGTTTTGAATATGGGTAAAACAGTTCGTGAGATTGCTGAATTGATGGGAGTTTCATCTGATGATTTGGTTAAAGAAAAACAAAGAATTAGAGATGAAATTAAACGTCAGAATATAGAAGTTACTAAGCAAGGAAATAAGTTTTTGATTGATAATTCTGATGTTGAGAAGATAGTTGGAGTATTGCGTCCAAGAATAAAAGAAGAATCTTCGAAGAATAATGAAGAGAATGAAGAACTTCTTCAACAGGTTAGAAAGCTAAAGGAGCAAAATAATAAACTTAAAAAAGAAAATGAAGATAAGGACAAAGAAATGGTTCGAATTAATTCAAAGAAAGATGAAGAAATTCGAAGATTAAATGGCAAGATTGAGAAGTATGCAGATGATTTCAAGGAGCTTAATGATAAGCAATTGCAATTGAATAATCAGCAGCAGCAACTTCAGGCAAGAATTCTTGAACAGACAAAACAATTGAAAGATTCTCAACAGAAGCTTCTTGATAGTGCTGAGAAGAGCTCTCAGTTGCAGGATAAAGTTGATAAGATGGAAAATGCATCACTCTGGCAGCGTATTACTCGTAAGTTTGAATAAAAGGGATATTTAGTATGGTTAGGTATGATAAAGCTAGTGCAAAGATAAAATTAAAAGAATTGATTGATAGATATCAAATTAATAGATCTGATTTGATTGATAAAAGAAAAAATTATAATGAATCCGAGGTTAGAAGAGAATATATTGATTCTTTTTTAAAAATATTTGGATGGGATACACAAAACGAGGCCGGAAAATCTTTATCTGAAGCAGATGTTGTAACAGAGGATCGATTGACAACTGAAAAGGATGATGATGGTTTTTTACATAGTAAACCAGATTATGAATTAAGAAGAAACGGGATAATTTATTATTGTGTTGAAGCCAAAAAGCCTAGTGTTGACCTGCATGATAATAAAGAGGCCAGTACTCAAATTTTGCAATATGGTTGGTCTGCAAATAACAAGTTGGGGATTTTGACTAACTTTGAAACAACACAAATTTTTCAAACGTATGAAAAACCGGATCCTGCTAATCCATTTAAACCATGGAAGAGTTTGGAATATACGGATTATATAGATAATTTCGATTTACTGTGGGATTTATTATCAAATGAATTAATTTATGAAAGAAAGACTGATAAATTAATTGAAAATATAACTCCGAAGTCTGCTACTAAGACACAATTAGACAAAGTTTTTTTACAAGAATTGGATAATTGGAGATGTTTAGTAGGACAAGACTTGGTAGATAATAAACCAGATCTTTATCTAGACAGTTCTGACAGTTTCGATAGATTAAATAGTGATGTACAAACATTTTTGGATCAAATTATCTTTTTAAGATTTGCGGAAGATAATCAAATTGAAACTCAAGAAAATAGTAACGAACTAGAATACGTTTTTTCTGATGATGATTTTTCAAATAAATTAAAAGCCTTAGATAAAAAATATAATTCTGGAATTTTTAGTGATAGCAATATTTCGGGTCTGTTAAGCAGAGCAACAATTAATACAATTTGCCAAAGTTTATATTACCCACATAGTTCATATAATTTTGCTGTTATTGATTTAACCATTTTAGGTAAGATATATGAACAATTTTTGCAAGAAGAATTAAGCATAAAAAATGGCAAAGTAGAATTGGTTAAAACTAGACAGTCTTCAATTAAGTCTGTGGTTTCTACACCAATTGAACTGACTCGTCTTATTACTAAGAGAGCTTTAGCACCTAAGTTAAATAAAGTTAAATCCATTGAAGATTTACTAAAATTGAGAATAGCAGATATTGCTGTTGGTTCTGGTGTGTTCTTAGTTGCTGCATATGATCTATTAGTTGATAAAGTAATGGAGCTAAAAGGATATACTAAGTTAACTAGTAGTACTGAAGCACCTCTAGATATAAAAAAAAGAATTATATCAGATATGCTTTTTGGTGCCGATATTGATAAACACGCAGTTCAAATCACTAAGTTTTCTTTAGGCTTGCGTTTATTGAAAGGTGAACACCCAGAACGATTCAAAAATGAGTTACCGTTAATACCAGCAATGGATAAAAATATAATCAATGGTAATTCTTTAGTTTCAGATGATGATGTAGCAGATGTTATTGCAAACAATGATAAATGGACTAAATCAGATGATTTAACTGACAATATTTCTCTTATTAATCCTAGAAAGATATCAAGTCAGCGTTTTGACATTATTCTAGGTAATCCACCGTATTTGAACACTTCTGATATGAAAAAAGAATCAGAAATGGAATTCGAAATATTTAATCATAAGTTTGAATCTGCATATAAACAATATGATAAGTATTATTTGTTCATTGAACAGATGCTTAAGGACATGAAGGAAGATGGAAATGGAACATATATTGTTCCAAATAAGTTTCCAATGATTGAGTCAGGTTTAAAATTAAGAAAAATCCTTGATAACCATATATCCTCATTTATCGACTTTGGTGCTACTCAACTATTTAAAGGAAAAGATATTTATGTTTCAATAATTGATTTTGTTAAAAAGCCACAGAAGAAAATTAATTATAGTGAAGTAAAAAATATTGGAGAAGCAAATAATCCTAAGTTCAAATCATATCAATATACAGATATTCTATCGCCAAATGATAGCTGGTTGTTGACCAGCGATGAAGCGAGCTTAAAAATGTTTAATGCTATGAAAGAATACCCACGTATTAGTGATCTTACTGATACGCATAATGGTATTCAAACTAGTAAAAATGATATTTACTTGATACCTCGAAAAAAGGTTATTAATGAAACCAACGATCAACTAATATTCGAAAACAAAGGAAAAGAATGGAAAATAGAAAAAAGTATTTGTAAACCATTCTTTAAAAATATTGCTAAAAAAGGAACGTATTATACTCAACCTGAAAGTGATAGCTGGTTAATCTTTCCTTACTCGGAAAAGGGGAAGTTATTTAGTTATAAAGAAATGCAGGATAAATATCCTAATACATTGGAATATTTTGAATTTTATAAGGATGTTCTTTTACCTCCAAAAAGAAATGTAAAATTACCATCTAAAGATCAATGGTATGTTTTTGGTCGTGATCAAGGCTTAACTGGTTGGAATAAGGACAAGTTAATTGTAGGAGTGATGGCCAATAAGCCATCTGCTGCTATTGATCGAAAAAATCTGATGTTAGCTAGTGGTGGTACAGCAGGCTATGTGCCTATTTTTCAAAAAAATGATGAATATGCATTAGAGTATATTGAAGCTTGGCTTAATTATGATCGTGTTAATCGAATGTTTAAAATGGTCTCAACAAGTTTTCGCAATGGGTATTGGACCCATGGTACAAATGTTATGAAGATAGTGCCATTTTTAACAATTAATAAGCAAAATCCAGATGAAGAAGATATTTATAGTAAAATTATCAAACTCATGAAAAAGATTAATAAAGAAACTAACACTTCAACACAAAGAGTTTTAATACAATCGGTTAACAAACTGTTTGATGGATTAGCAGAACAAAAGTTAGATTTATAGGAGCAGTGAAAAAGGTTGAAAGGAAAAGACACCCAAACATTACAAAAATTGAGAGGAGGTTACTATACTCCTGCTAGCATAGCTAAGTATTTATGGGATTATGTTAAAACAAACCATCCTAATCGATTGCTCGAACCGGCTGCAGGTGATGGAGCATTACTTAAACCAATACAAACAAGTATTAAAAAAATAGATGCTATAGAATACCAAAAAAGCGAAGCGGAGAAGATTAAAGAAAACACCCAAAACCCTAATATAACAGTATATGCTGATGATTTTTTTAATTGGTTTAATAAGTATCATGATAATTTATATGATGCCGTTTTATCTAATCCACCATATATTAGATATCAATATTTAACAGAGGAACAACGTATAATACAATCAGAAGTTCTAACGAGTAATGGAATGCGATCTAATCGTTTAATTAACGCGTGGGTTGCTTTTGTCGTAGCTTCAATAAGTATGTTGAGGGACGGTGGCAGAATTGGATTAGTTATTCCATCGGACTTATTGCAAGTTACTTATGCTAAGGATCTTCGACAATTTATGTTACGAAATTTTGCAGAACTAAATCTAATAAGCTTTAAGAAAGCCGTTTTTCCAAATACTGAACAACGTTTTATTTTGTTATTAGGAATTAAAGGGCGTAAAACACCTAAATTTAGACATGTTGTTGTAGATGATATTGATGATTTACCAAATTTAGATGAATATTCGTATGAGCCAATTCCAGAAAATTATGAAAAATGGTCAGATTTGATTTTGCCAGGAAATGAAAGAGAATTTTTGTTTAAACATAAGCAAGATTCGATTCCTTTTAACAATATAGCAAGTGTTGAAGTGGGGATTACTACAGGATCTAATCCTTTCTTTTCGTTAACGCAAGATAAAATGCAAGAGTTAAATTGCAGAAGTTTGGTAAGACCATTGTTAGGTCGCAGTGTGAGTGTAGATGGGCTTTTTTATGATCAAGCTAGTTTAGAAAATAATGCAAAAGCTGGACAAAAAGTCTGGCTATTGGATTTAAACAACCGTAATTATGATTCTTTTCCTGATCAATTAAAAAATTATATTACTGATGCAGAGAATAATAATATTAACTCTGCATATAAACTCAGAATTAGGAAGATATGGTATCAAATTCCAAGTATTTGGGTACCTCAGGCCTTTTTATTGAGGAGAATAGGTAAATTACCCAAATTAGTGATTAATAAGGTAAATGCGGTTAGTACTGATACATTTCACCGTGTAAGATTAATTGATAATATAAATATTAATTTGCTACTTATAGCCTTCTATTCTTCAATATCGTTGGTATATATAGAACTGGCTGGTAGATCTTATGGTGGTGGTGCATTAGAAATCTTACCAGGCGATTCATCGCAGTTTAAGTTACCTGCAATAAATTACTTTCAAGATATTGATCTAACTGATGAAATAGATAAATTGGATGTTTTAATAAAAACAAATGATGTTGATGAAATATCTTCTTATTGTGATAATGTGTTGAAAAAAGTAGTAAATTTTGATTTTGATAGTGAAAAATATCAAAAAATATTAAAATATTTACATCAATTTAGGTTTAATGAAAAATAATATAGATGACTAAAATTAAAATTGGTATAATTGTGAAGTTTTGAAAAAACAAAAAAGAGAATCCCATAATGTCGGGGTTCTCTTTTTGTATACGGCCATTTTTTCACAAGCGCCAAATTTTGCCGATTTTAGCCCTTGGTAGACGCGTGTTTTCGCAACTTTACATATTGCCGATTATCCGCAGTTGGATTGGTCTACCTGAAAAAAGTAAAAAAGACACCAGTGAAGCTGGTGCCCAATATAGGTATATGTATAAAGACCTAAGTAAACAAAACGAGCTGCATTGTTGCAGTCCGAATGTTATGTGGATTGGAAAATTATTGTGTCCGACAAGACACAATAGTATTCTATCACGACGCATATCAATTTGCTGCAGCTTGGACATAGATATCAATAGTTGTACCTAAAAGCAGACATTCCTTTTCAACAAAAAGTAGTTTAATAGCAGCTGGATCGTAGATATGTTTACCGTCGTATTCGAAATTAAGTGGCAAATAACCAATATATAGTTCATCAGCGCTTAACATCACATGAATTCTTGAGAGCTCAAGATCAGGTATCAATACTCCCTTGCCCACGTATTTAGTGATATCAACGCGATCACAGGGGGAATAGACATTAGTCTTAATCACTTTAACCTTAGTCAGATTATTTTTGATATGATCCCAACCATCATATTCTTCACCTAAAACATCTTGAATACCTAATACAGGTTCTAAATTATGTTTTTTATTAGATAACATTACATTCTCCTCATCTGAATTCAATGGGTGAAGCTTTTTCTTGATTCCATAATTAAAGATATCATACTTTATCTAACTTTCAAAAAATCCATTTAACAAACAAAAAATCCAAGGAATACCTTGGTTTTTGGAAATTTTTAATTAATCAATATCTATATCATCAATTTCAAAAGTAGGATCCTTTTCAATAAAGCCTGCATAATCATCAAAGAACGGTACCCCTACTACTTCTGTTTGGAAGTAGTATCTGTATGTAGAGATAGTTCTACATCTTAAACTAACTTGAATAGGCTGTTTAATACGCTTCTTGAGATCAGAGTCTTTAGGTAAATAGCCAATTTTTATCATACATTCCGTTGTAGGTTTTTGATTTGGATCTTTGGATACAAATTTTAGATAAACGGCAACTGCCTCACTATCTGCAGCATTATCGGTTTCAGGTACAAGTATACCTGTGCTATGTATTAAAGTGATATCTGCGTCTTTATTGCTTTCTGGATCAGGTTCAGTTGTTCCAGAAAAGGTCCAATTTGCAGCTAAAAGCTTTCTTATCTTCTCGCAATTTTCACCGATCTGGTAATAAACGCCTACTACTTTCGTTAGCTCTCTATCGCCACGCCATGCTAGTACTTTCATGAGTTTAACCTCCTGTGTTTTCAATTTTCAATCCAAGTGTAGCAAGGAGAATTTTGAAAAAACAGTCTTGTAAATTTTATAAATAAATATATAAATATATTTATTTATAAAATTTTTTTGCCAATAAAAAAATCCAAGGAGTCACCTTGGACATTGGGAATTTTAATATTTAAAAAATTATAAAGAGAAATATTTAAATATTTCTGGCTTACACCAGCTTTATTATAACACACAAGAACCGCTCTAGCACTAGTACAGAGCGGTTTTTATTTAATCTAGATTTACATCAATTGCATACTTGCAATACTCGTCTGTGGTCAATTTTGGTGGTGCTCCAATGACATAAGCATGGAATCGTTTAGCCATTGTTGAGTTAAAGCATACGTCTTTGCAATGGATTTTTGCCATGGTTGCATGCGTAATGCGTCTAGCTAATTTAGATCCCTTATCTAGATAACCAATCTTAACAGCAGTGTGCTGTGGTCTCATGCTTCTTTTGTCAGCTTTAAGCTTAAGATAGACAGCAATACCATGTTCTTCGGGTAGTAGTAATCCCTCTGCATCGTAGAAATATGCATCAGTATCGTCCAGTAAGTGTGATTGTTCTACTGTATCAATTCTCCAACCAGCGTCATACAGTTTGTCTAGTTTCTCGTAATTTTGACCTAGTTCTTGTTTAGTGCCTGTTATATCAGCAGTTATGCAGTTTAACCAAGGGAAAAGTTTCATTGTTCAACCTCCGTAGCAATTTTGTTTTATGGTTAGATGATCACCGGAATGGAGGGGGTGGCTAGCTGAGCAGGAGCGGAAACCCGTAGGGTTGGAGCCTGCGGAAGCTAGACTTGCCTCGGAGTGGAGGTGATCATCTAACCATAAAAGCAGACCAATACAGTCTGCAGTTTGATTTCGTTGAAGTAAAAATGCAAATATCAAATGATATTTTTCCTGTTTAATTTGATTTCGTTTTAATTTATTCGGTTTGATTCTTTGTTCATGGGGGCTCCGTTCAGCCTGTCGGTGCTTTATCTCTCAAGAGCTCTCCAGCCGCGCAAAGTGTGCGTCTTCCGTTTAGCTCTTTTCGAGCTAAGTCGCACCTCCGCTTCACTACGCCCCCATGAACAAAAACTATGCAATGCGGACAATCTGTCCTGCAAATACTTTTTCTGTCTCTATTGCTCGATTTAACGCCAATAGATCATTCATTGGAATACCATGCCTGCGGCTGATTGAATACCAGGTGTCGCCTTCCTGCACGACGTAATCCGTGTCAACCAGTGATAACTGGTATCCTGCATCATCGGTATAGTAACCATAGTAATCGTAGCCTAATACCTGTACTTCATTGCAGAAGTCCATGGTGTAAACCCATGTACCAGCTACATCAATACCGGCGCCTGTGCCCTCACAATTAATAATCGTTAGATTAATCATTTGAGGCATTTTGGATAGATCATATAATTCCTCATCGATATCACGTTTAAAAAAAGCCAGGTCGATAAACTCACGGTTATGACATTTAGCAAGGAGATCTATGATCTTAATAATCTTGCTCTCCCTGTTATCTACGTATTTATCACTATTAACCCATACGGTGATCTTAGCATTAGGATCATAGCCTAATTTGTTGAATCGCTTAATAAATAATGTGACATCCGCTAATGGATCAAGTAAATCAGTGATCATGAATGCATGGGTCACTAAGTCAGCTTTACGAGCTAACTTGGTGTGAATCGTCGCAAACTTGTAGTATTCGAAGCCTGAGACATGCAGGCAGACACTTGCGGTGTCAATACCTGCTTTACGTAGATTCAAATAATGTTCCGGTTCGGCCGGAGTAATCGCAGAGCAGAAAGCCATGCGAGGGTAGGTTTGTGATGTTGTCATACTGTGGTAATCCCTTTCCTGTATTGATTAATCGCATCTTTATGTTTTTGTGATAATCTTTTAGATCCTTTTGCTAGAATGTTTCGGAGCCAACCTAAATCACCCTCCTGGGCTTTTAAAATCGCAGCCATTGTTGGAGCAATTTGTTTATCAACCCAATTGGTCATATCTTCTATGGATTTTGATTCTTTTTTTATAGTCAATTTCAATTTTGAAACATCTGATAAAAGCGTGTCCCACCAGTCGGTGGAAGCCCATCGTGCTTTATTGGAATCATTACTTGGTACTAAAAAACGGAGATATTGTTTTAAGGTTCCGCGTAAAACATGGCCAATTGGCAATCCACCATCTACGATGAAATCAGCGAGCTTCAGAGCTCTTTCTTTACGATAGACGAGCTCTAATCTTGTCCACGACCGTGGAATGTCGCTCTCAGCACTATTTTTCTTTCGTTCCAAAGTTTTGTCGTAAATTCGGCAAAATAAATCGCTGGCTTGAGATCCGAAGTACATCGTCCTACCCAGGAAGTGATTATCCGAGGTTTGACGTGAATTTACTTCGTCCCATTTACTCCACCTACTGGTGAAGTGACCTTTTATTGCTGCATCATGGATCTTGTCATAACTGATAATTTTTGATTCATAATCATCAACGGCCAAATCAATTCTGGAAAAATTGACATGTGGACGTGCATGCAACCGATGAATTAAATCCAATAAACTGTGATTCACTGCGTATTGTCTGCACCCTTGTCCGGTAATCATGATATGAGCGCCGGATTTAACGTTGATCTTGGTATCTGCATCAATGTCATCTTTCTTGTCAATGCTGGTGAACATGATGAAAATACTGCCATCATTCCACTTAATTTGATTGTGATACCCAAATCTTCCTTTGGATAATGGTTTAAAATCGTCCCATTCAAGGCCGATCATGTCCAAAACCTGCGGTAATTTGGTATTTAGGATAGTGAATTCAAGCCAATCAAAAATTACAGATAATTTAGAATTTGTCATTTTAAATCATTCCATGTATTTATTACCCCCCTATTAGTAGAGGGGGGTGATACATAAGCAAAAGAATTTCTTTTTTCTTTCGCTCGCCGCTGGGCAGGCAAAACAATTGATTTGTTTTGCTGATTACTAGCGTTAATAGCAATAGATCGCTGTCAACTCCTTATCCTCCCTCGCTTCACGAGGTCCGGTACCGTTGACAGCACATTAGTAAAAAAGTAGCTTAAGCAGCTACTGTAGATCTATTAGGATCGTGTAAAAAGTGAATTGAATTAACGATAATAGTGTGGTGGTATCTGATTCTCTTAGTATCGTCATCCATTGATGTTGAGACTTGGAGACGGCCGTGTGTCAATACTTGGCGGCCTTTACCACAATGTTGGACGATTGCACCTGCAAGCTTATCAAAAGCCACACAACGAATAAAATCTGCCTCGTCTCTGTTGTTTGCACGAGGTACTGCAACAGTGAACCACGCGTAATCACGGCCACTGGCGCTTCTTCTCAGTTCTGGTGCATCTGTTAAACGTCCTAACAACTTAATATCATTCATTCTATATACCTCTTATCTCTTTCTTATATTTCGATTTTTGTTACTTCTGACAGGTCTACTAATGCGGATTTCGCATAATGGGCCGTCATTCCTAATGATTTGTGTCCTAAAAGAAACTGCACTGTGGTCAGTGGCACACCTTTCTCGGTTAGAATCGCCGCAAAAGTATGTCTCAGTAAGTGGCAATGGAAGTCTATTCCTGTTTCTTTGGAAAAATTAGTGGCATAATTTTGCAGAGTCCGCTTAGATACTCGGAAAAGTGGCCGATTATCAACCTCCAATTCGGCTCTGTATTTCCAAATAATTTTTCCAATTTGTTCATCTATGACAGGAATACACCGATCACTGCCCCACTTAGCGTCCTTTATATCTATGAATATTGTCTTACCTCGCAATGTAACATCTTCAACTCTTAGATTGGCGGCTTCTCCAACACGACACCCTGAATTGAGCATCAGGTAAAAAGCCATTCGGATATTTTCCTGGAGATTGTCAATATAAGATTTAAAAATTGCTAATTCTTCATCCGTCAATCGCCTAATTCTTTTGATTTTGGTGTTTTTAGGATAATCATTCGGGTTAATTACTACTGTCGACATGTAGTTTTTATTAACCGCCCATATATTAAATACATGAAATGCAGATAATTTACTACGAATTGTTGAAGTTTTCTGACACTTTTCAAAAAGTGTCTTAGAAAAAGTAGACAAATCTTTATTTTTGACTGATTTCAGGGGTAAATTTTGCTGTTCCAAATATTCAGCAAATTCTTTTAAACGTGCCTTGTACTCGTTCAAAGTACCCTCTGCACGCCCCTCTATTTTTTTCTCTTCGATGAATTCATCGATCAAATTTTTCATTTGCATAAATATAGAAATTGGTCGTGTGTCTATTTTAAATTTCCAGGTTTCGAAAGACGCATAATTGCTGCCGTTAAACTATCTAACTTACTCTCAATTCGCATTATTAGCATAAGGGCAATAACTACTCCTGAAGCCTGTTCCAACACATATTTAATAATTTCTTGAGTCATCTAAGCTCCTTTCTGGACTATTTCTCCCATGTTTGCAGCGCAATTTTTGCATAGATCAAGTGAACCCACTAACATCACTGGACTTTCAGCATTCTTTACGTCCATTCGGTATGTGACATCCTTAACCCTCTTGCATAATTCGCATTTTCTGTAAACCGCTTGGGCATAGCCTACTAGTACTAGATATTCCTTCATTTCTTAACCTCTTAACAAATAAAAAAAGGGAAGGGAACTTAATCCCTTCCCCTAAGAACGTCAATTATTCAGCGTCAAAAACAGCATCTGATTGAGTAGTGTAGTAGTGTGCGCCTTCTACGCTAGCGTAAAGCTCTACGCCTGCTTGCACAAAAGCTTTAGAATCAGCAATCTTTTGCATTGAGTCCTTTACAGTTTCTGCAGTCAAATCTTCCTTAGGATTTGCG
>JACRYO010000049.1_pt1 | contig 15097 bp, 32 predicted proteins | sample 8023221 | NCBI WGS metagenome assembly JACRYO01 (sample SAMN15823180, study PRJNA655841) | gut metagenome | isolation source: fecal sample D85 from dog with diarrhoea from SPCA | host: Canis lupus familiaris | place: South Africa: Mmabatho, Mahikeng | collected 2019-09 | reverse complement strand
AAAAAACTTATTTTAAAAGGAGAGATTCATCATGGAAAAACAAACTAAAGCAGATATGTATCGTAACGCAGCAAAATTGTTGGAAGTAAATGCTCCTGAATATGCAGAAATGTTATTGGAAGATGCTCAAAGAATTGAAGCTCGTAACGCAAGTCGTCGAAACGTTGATACTAAGGTTCAAAAAGAAAATAAACACATCGCTGCTTTAGTAATTGAGTTTTTCCATAATGACGCTGAAGATGGAATCGCTTATGACAGTGGCGAAATTGCAAATGCAGTTGGAATCGAAGTTTCTCCTCAAAAAATGTCTGCAATTATGCGTTTAGTTGGAGACGAAGTAGATAAAGTAAGTCAAGCTACTAATAATAAAGACCATGTTGGATATAAAAAGAAAGGAACTGAATTAGTTTCTGATGAAAAATAGGACAAAATGTCTTAATTAAATATCCCCATATTTTATTGGGGATACACCAGGGTATAGGAGAATTTGGTTAATCCGCTGCATTTGGGATGCAGAGATTGTTGGTTCAAATCCAGCTACCCTGATTGAAACAACGTGTTAGAACGTTGGGCGTGAAGGGATTTATCCTAACACGTTTAAACATTCACCTATGATGAAATGGTATCATGACTGGCTGTTAACCAGTTCTTGTAGGTTCGAATCCTGCTGGGTGAGTAATTTTGCGAGAGTGGCGGAATTGGCAGACGCACTAGATTTAGGATCTAGCGTTTTCAGAACGTGTGGGTTCAAGTCCCACCTCTTGCATAATAAAATGGAGAGTCCCTGTTGGCTAAAGGAAGAATGTCTTGAAAACATTTGGCGGTAACACGTCCAAGGGTTCGATTCCCTTACTCTCCTTAAAGAATCTTACAGCAAATATTAATACTTTTAATAATATTTGGGAAAAAATAAGGTCTAGGTTCGACCCCTAGTATAAGTTTGGTACAACTTATGTGGTGTAATGGTAGCACACAAAAAGAAGATTCTTGTTTTTGGGGAAGGTACCTCCCCAGTATTTGGAGGATTATGCAAATTGGTGAAGCAAGTGGTCTGTAAAACCATGACGTAAGATACATTGGGGGTTCGAATCCCTTGTCCTCCATAGTCACTGTGGCGGAATAGGTAGACGCTTATAGGAAAGATAAGGTTTTTGCGTTGCAGGCAACGGCTTCGTTGTGGGCGCTCTTACGAATAAAACCATGCAAGGTGCAAATCCTTGCCAGTGACATAATTGTGGCTGATTTCTACGGATTCAGAGCGGAGCATCCCCGCAGGTTGGGCATACTACAGTTCCCCCATGATGCTTCATGGGTTATACATAACTAGGAGGTAACATGATGTATTTAAAATTCATTGGTTTGAACGGAAGTTTAGGTTTAGTGAAGAACAAGATATACTTTGTTACCTCTGAGATAAATGAACACTATATTATTTTGAGAATACATGGTGTTCATGGTAAAACAGTAATGTGTCCATACGAAACATTAGAAAAAGTGTTAGAAAATTGGCAGGTCTGTTAGTATACAGATAACAAGGTCTGCATAAAGCCTATGGAACAACATGCACAGAAGATTATGTATTGTCCCTCTTTTGGACAAACATTTTGGCGCTATGGTCAAGCGGTTAAGACACTGGTCTTTCTAACCAGAATCCCGAGTTCGAATCTCGGTAGCGTCATAAAGAACGATACAGCAAAACCTTACTCAAATATTACAGAAAAGATTATATAAGGAACCGTAGATACCAACCGAAAAATCTACGAGTTCAATTATGGTTGGCGTTTGAGTTTTTTCTAGGTGCTTTTCTTGAGTTTACGTTAGAACTCGAAAAAGGTCTAAACTTCGTTCTTGATAAATAAACACAACTTTCCTTTCTTCCTGTCCAGTGACATGGACAGGTAACGCGGGTATGGTGGAATTGGCAGACACATCAGACTTAAGATCTGACGAGAGGTATCTCTCATGCAGGTTCGACTCCTGCTATCCGTATAAAGAACCTAACAGCAATCACATTTAATGGGATAATAGTATATCTGATAATATATAGGTTCTTGTTTTTTTATAGCTGGCGGCTGGTTGGATATCAGGGCAGGGTTCATAACCCAGCATAACTCAGTTCGATTCTGAGGCGTAGCAATCATTAAAATTAGCTCCTAGTCAAATTTCCACTTTGGCGGCTAGGTTGAGGCGCACAATCGGCATAAAGACACCTCGTAAAAGGGCAAGCGCAGTGTCCTTACCCAAATAAAACAGCGGCAGCCTTTATTTTGATAAGATAAGGAGTAAAAATATGACAACTTGTTTAAACTGTGGAAAAGAAACTAATAATCCTAAGTTTTGTTCAAGATCGTGTTCTGCTTCTTTTAATAATAGGTTAAAAGCTGAAAAAAGATATTGTCCTTTCTGTAAAAAAGAGCTTTCACCAAAAACTTTTACAGATAACACTTATTGTAGTCGAGAATGTGTCTATAATCATAGATATGTAACCTATATCGAAAGATGGAAACAAGGTCTCGAAAGTGGGCTTAAAGGAGAATATGGAATTTCTAATTATCTTCGTCGATATATTGTCGAAAAATTCGATAATAAATGTACAAAATGTGGATGGTGTGAAGTTAATCCATATACAAATAAAGTTCCTCTTGAAATAGAACATAAAGATGGAAATTACTTAAATAATGACGAAGATAATTTAGATTTGCTTTGTCCTAACTGTCATTCTTTAACGGCTACATATAAAGGAGCCAATACAGGGAATGGAAGAACAGGTAGGAGAAAGTATTATAGTAGCAATTAACCTCCCCCCAAGAGAGAAAGGTTTAAACAATCTTCCTTCTCTTGGTTTTCAATTTATGCGCTGTTAGTGTAGTGGTATCACATCTGGCTCCAAACCAGAAGATGGGGGTTCGATTCCTTCACGGCGTGTTTAGTATTTATCCTAACATTTATGATACCATGTAGAAGATATAAATAATAGGAAATAGGCTAGTCGTACAGAAGATGTCTATAGTAGCTTTAATAAGCTATGGCTTGATTCCTTAGCTATTAAATCGGTGTAGCTCAGTGGTAAACGCAGATTCCCTTGTTCGATTCGAGATAAGGGTATTTCTCTTTAATAAAAATAGAAGAAGGTAAAACAATGTTTAGATGTGAAATTTGTGGTAAGGAATTTGACAGTCCTCTTAAACTAGGAGGACACAAATCCTCTCATTCAAGAGGAAAGAGAAAAGACTGCAAAAAAGAAATTAATTGTTTATATTGTAATAAAACTATGACTGTCAATAAATCAGATAAAAAGCAATATTGTTCTGTTGAATGTTTTAAAGCTCAAGTACAAGAAGATAAAAACAATCGTTTTGTTGTAATTAGAAGCGAGAAACATGGCAATCATGTTTTAGACATTACTGTCAAAGAACTAGAAGACTATCGACAAAAACAATTAGTTTGTGAGATTTGCGGCAATAAAGAAATCATCAAAAATGGAACTATAAAATTATCAGTCGATCACAACCATGAAACTTATAGATTTAGAGGTTTGCTATGCTACGCATGTAATGTTAAGTTAGCTTGGTTAGAGAAAGAGTGGGATAGCATTAAATCTTACTTAGAAAGAGATAATTTTAAGTTTTAGTATTTACCTTTTATTCAGATAGGAGAGCTTGGATAATATGAAGAAAAAGTTAAATAAACTATAAATATCTTATAAAGGAGGTATTTATAGTATGAGTAGAAGTAGGAAAAAACAACCATATTCAAGATATGTTTGTATGAAAAATTCTTCTGTCAGAAAATCCAAGAAACAAGTAAATCGTCTTTATCGAAGAAGAATGAAACAAGGTCGATATGATGAAGATACCAAAACCCCAAGTCTGTATAAAAGACATGTAGATTGGGATTGGGATTATGAAATGAAAAAAGGATATTTCCCTAAAGAAAAGTATCCTGATTTTTATGAAAAACTTATGAGAAAAAAATAAAACTCCCTAAAATAGGGAGTTTTTTATTTGAAAAAATTAATTTAAAATGATATAATTAATTATAAGGTTAAATAAAGGAGATTTAAAAATGAATAAAAGAGAAAAAATATTTAACAAAGCTAAAGATATTACTGCCAAAACTGAATTGATTAGAGGCGTAGTGCAAAATCCAATGCTTCCCGAAGAAGTAGATTTAGAAGAATTCAAAAAAGAAATTCAGCGTATTAAACGAGAATTAACAGATTATCAAAATGAAGTTCTCTTATATTTTGCTTCTATTGGGGATGAAGAGAAAGAGAGAATTAAACAAGAACAGTTAGAATTATCTGAATACTGGGAACAAAGGTGGGAAAATATACTATGAAAGTATTTGTAGATGATCTAAGGAAATGCCCCGAAAGATATGAATTATTTAGGAGCGCAGAAGATTTTCTTGATTGGAGACAGAAAAATAATGATGTAGAAATTGATATTTTGGCATTGGATCATGACCTAGGAGAAAACTGTTTAAATGGGTACGAATTAGTTCAAGAATTAGTAAAATCTACTAGAATGGACAATATCAAAACTATTATTTTTCACACAGATAATTTAATTGGTATGAAAAACATGTATTATTATTTAAGTAATGCCCAAAAGCATGGAATTATTAGTGAAAATATTATGATAAGCCCAAACAAATATAATTGTTTAGATGGTAAATTTACTCATAGTCTATATCGTGTTATTAAATAATTTGAAATTATTAATAAAATATATTATAATTATATTATAATATAAATAAAAGAAGGGAAGTTGTTTAAATGTTGGAAGATGAATTATATGAACAAGGTTTTAATTCTGGATATATCAGTGCATTACAAAAAATTTCTCATAAACTTGCTATGAAGAAAGAGCCAATTCTTCGAGGTATTCTAGTAGGAAGGCTATCTTCTGAAGAAGATTTAGCGATATTAAATACTATTAATGAGATTGAAAAAATTGTTGAAAAAGAAAAAGAAAGTCTTGAAGACGAAGAAAGCTGGTTAGATGAATGAAAGTAGGAGACACTGTTCTTATCCTTAAAGACTTTGAAGATTTTGCTTGTAAAGGATGTATTGGAGTAATTGAAGAAATAAATATAGTCTTCAATAAAGTACGTTTTGTTTCAAAAGAAGGCATTGAAATGAATTGTCCTTTTTTTGACGAAGAATTGGAGGTAATCTAATGGTATTTGTATTTTTATTATTAAATGGAGGGGCTATATTAGCAACGATTGGTTTAATTTTTCTTATTATTGCTACAATTTTATCTATTAAGCCAGGCGTTAGAGAAAAATATATTGATATAATTATTAAATTTTATTATGTTGCAGGTATACTTTATATTGCTTCAGCCTTTTTCTCTTTTGAAGTTTTAACTATATTCTTAAAAGTTTTGGTTGGATTAATATGCTTATATAATGTTTATTTAATCAAAAAAAATAAAAATTGACTTTTTTAGCATAGCATGTTATAATATTTATATAAGTTAGGAAGAAAAAACTTCCTAATATGTCGCTATAGTGTAATGGATAGCACAAGAAACTTCTAATTTCTAAGTTTAGGTTCGAGTCCTAATAGCGATGTTCACAGTAGAATAGCTTATGTTTGGTTAAAGCACTCACCTTATAAGTGAGAGAGCGTGGGTTCGAACCCCACTTCTACTATATAAAATAAACAATGAAAGGAGAGTCGTGAAAATGGAAGAAACATTAGATCGTGCAATAGAATTATTGGAAGAAGCAAAAGATTTATTGAATGATGTTCATGCTTATGATAGCGACACATATAATTCCATTTGTGAATTTTTAGACTCTTTATAGTTGGGACAAAATGTCTTAAAATATATGTAAATTATTTTAATGACTTATACAGATGCGAAATTAATTCAACAGGTAGAATTATTTAGATGGGTTCAAATCCCATATTTCGCTTAGGTAAAGAATCTTACAGCAAATATCATATGTTTAATAGGCTAATTCAAATATATTATATAAGATTCTTGAAGTTATTTTTAGCCGATTAAGAGATAAAGGAGATAAATAACTATGACATTTTTAGATAATTTGAAAGAAGAAGCAACAGTTGGACGCACTTTTAATGGTGCAACTACCTATACTACTTCACTGAATGCTAATGTTGACTTTTTTGCATTAGGTGGGTCTATGCGATACCAAAGTGTTGGAGATAAGGTTTCATTATTTGAAAAAGCATATAATGAAGATAGAGCTGTTGCATTAAGAAATCTAGTTTATATGCGAGATATTCGTAATGGTGGACTAGGTGAAAGAGATATGTTCCACGCAGGAAATTGGTTCTTAGCTAAAAAGAAAGATGAAAAAGCACTTCATGTTATCATGAATAATGTAGCTGATTTTGGTCGTTGGGATGATCTATTTTTCATTATGAAACAAGATGAAAAATTGTTTGATTATGGACTAATTATCATTAAAACTCAGCTTCTGAAAGATATGGATAATATGCGAAAGGGCAAAGAAATTTCTTTATTAGGAAAATGGTTGCCTAATATCAATGCTAAAAACGAAGAACGAAGAGCTTTTGGTCTTAGAGTTGCTAATGCTTTAGGATATACTAAACCTAGTGATTATAAGGTTTACCGAAAAATGTTGGTTCGTCTAAGAGAAAAATTAGATTTAGTAGAAGTAAAATTAGCTGCTAAAGATTATGATTCAATTGATTTTTCTAAACTACCTTCTCGAGCAGGATTCAAGTATCGCTCAGCATTTTGGCGCCATATTTCAGATCGCTATTCTGAATTTTTGGAAGCTGTGAATAATGGCGAAGCTACAATGAACGGAAGCTTGGTAATGCCAGATGAAATTATTGGGGCTTATGGATATCGAGGGTATTTTTCTTATGAAGAAAAACCTGAATTAGAAGCTGCATGGAAATCTCTAAAAGATACTGTTAAAGGTTCTGATGAGAATGTAATTGTAGTTGCAGATACTTCTGCTTCTATGTGGGGTAAACCATGGGAAGTAGCTGAAGGTTTAGCAATTTATACTGCTGAACGCTTGGAAGGACCATTCAAGAATAATTTTATCACTTTCTCTAGACGTCCACAATTGGTAACTCTACCAAGTGATTGCTCCTTACGAGATAAAATGAACGAATATTCTCGTTATTCTATTATCGAAAACACAGATATTGAAGCAGTATTTAATCTTATTTTAGATACTGCTATCAAGAATAACACTCCAAAAGAAGAAGTTCCATCTAAGATTATCATTATTTCAGATATGGAATTTGATTCTCAACAAGGAAATGGCGTTACACATTTCAAACTTGCAAAATCTCGTTTTGAGGACGCTGGTTATGAGATGCCAGATGTAGTCTTTTGGAATATAGAAGCTAGATTAGGAAACTTGCCTGTTCGTTATAATGAACAAGGAGCCGCATTAGTATCTGGATTCAGCACAAATATTCTAACTTCCATCTTAAATGGAAAATTAGAAACTCCAGAAACTATGATGTTAGAAACGTTATCTAATCCAGCATTCGACTTCATTGATGAAGCTATCTAAACTGCCCCCTTCTACCTCTTAATTGAGGTAGTTACGCTTCTTTAGCTCAGTAGGTAGCAGCGCCAGTCTGAAGAACTGGAGGTCCCTGGTTCGATTCCAGGAGGAAGCATTAATCCAGCCCAGGAAAGTGCCAATACTATATTCGCTCTCTTGGGCTTTTTCATATTTGAAAAAATATATTAATCATGTTATAATTAATTATAAAGTTAATTAAGAACTTTAAAAATGTCCCTGTCGCCAAGAGGCTTAAGGCTATGGATTGCAAACCCATAATACGTGAGTTCGAATCTCACCAGGGACTTATTTCTTATGAAAGAAGGGGAAAAACTTGACTAAATTTATTACGAGTGATTGGCATTTCTTCCATAATAATGCTTGTGGTCCAGAAGGATTCATTTCTACTAGAAAAAAGTTTTCCTCTGTAGAAGAGATGAACGATAATATTATTAAAACTATTAATCAAAAGGTTAGTAGAGATGATACTATTATTCATTTAGGAGATATTGGTTTTGGTAAACCTAAAAAATTATTTGAAACATTAGAAAAGATCAATGGACAAATTATTTTAATTAAAGGAAATCATGATAGTTCAAAATTATTTAAGTATATTGTAAATAATAATTATCATTATCCATATAGTAATCCTAAAAAACGTAAACAATCTCCTGACCGAGTTAAATTTTTAGTTGAAGAAGTTGGTTTAAGGGAAAAAATGAATGGTAAAGTTTACTATTTAACTCACTACCCATTTCAATTAGGAGAACAACGTAAAAATATGCGTTCAATTTGTGGGCATATTCATGAGCAAATTGCTCCTGACGCTAATATGATTAATGTAGGCATTGATTCTCCTGAAATTACTTCAAAGATTTCTAACTTTGGAGAACCCATTCTTCTAGAAGACGCAGTAGAATTGGTTGATAAAAAATGGGAAAAATGGTATAATGATACTATAAGAATTTTGGGAAGTTAATCTTCCCTTTTATGGAGCTATGACTGAGAGGCTGAAGGTGACGCACTGCTAATGCGTTAGTCGACATAAAGTTGGCTCATGGGTTCGAATCCCATTAGCTCCTTTTATTAAAAATAGGGGGTTTTTATATGTTCGGTGCTAAATTAGCGTTTTTTCTATATGTTGTCGCAATAATCACATTTATGATTTTACTTGCTCCAATTGTATTATATTTAATTTGGAATTTTGTAGTAGCAATAGCATTTCCAGGATTGTTTACATTAACTTTTTTCCAATGTTTTAGTATAACATTATTGCTTACTTTTATAAAAGCAATTTTCATTAATAAAAAATCTAACGACTAGAAAATAAAGGAGAATGATATAAATATGGCGAAAAAACAAAATACTACTAAAGAACCAGTTGAATTGACACAAAAGATTGATTTTACTGAATGGTTGAAAAAACAGGAAGCAACCTTTAGAAGTAAAGTTTATAAAGAATATAAAAAATCTAAGCCCGTTAAATAGGGCTTTTTTTCTTGACTTTGTTTGAGGTATATGTTATAATATAAGTATAATAAAAATAAGGAGGAATATCACATTGTCAGATAAAACTAATACAGTAGACGTTGAATATTTAACGTATTGGAAACTAACTTCAGCAGAAAAAGATAGATTGAAAACAGATTATGGTATTTCTAGAAATAAAGCTAAATATGATATTGATAAACATACTGTTGTACCACAGCCAGTAAATGCAGAAGATTTAGATTTCTTCCCTGGTGAATTTGTAGCTTCTTTTGTTATCTATGAAGGACAAAATTATCCAGTATTTTTAAAAATTAACGATCCTAATGAATACGTTGATTTACCAATTGAATCAACACCAAAAGGAGATGAGTTAATTGATTAATGATAAATATGCTTTTCAGCAAGAAATGAATGCCCGCACAAAATTAGTATTTAAAAGTCCTATGGATGGAATTAATTTCTATGATATAGCTTTTGTTGAAGCTAAAAAACTTGACAAAAAGTTTAAATCTGAAGGAAATCCATTAAAATCTTGGGATGATGAACGATTATTGTCGTTTTTTGAAGAAATTGCTAATAGATATGATGTAAACATGGGGTAGTATAAGCTACCCTTTTTTGATTTTTTATATATAAAATGATATAATTAATTATAAAGTTAAATAAGAAATCCTTCCTTTTTCATAAAGAGTATAAGAACGTGTAAAAGGAGAGGGATTTATATGGCTATAAAAAAAGATTATAATTGGCTTTCTAGTAAAGCTAATAAGAAAGCCCTAGAAGAAAAACTTCTTTTCTTTAAAGAAAAAACAGGTCTTGATATCAAACACTATTATGACAAAGGAAATTTTTGTTCTGGGTTTGCTCACGATCATGTAGTTATAGAAGCAAATAAACAAATTTTTGCCATCTCTGACGATAAAACTATTTATATCAATAGAAAGAATAATTGGGAGGTTTTTAAATATGAAGGTTAGTTTAGAATTAAATAACGTAGAACCAGGATTACTTGATTCAATTGTAAGATTAGTAGGAAATAATCAAGTTAAATTTGATTTAACAGAAGAAGTAGAAGCCTCCTTAGAAGAAATTATTTTAGATCCATCTTATTTATATCAAATTAATGGAGAATACCATTCTATTGTAGATATTGAGAAAGATGCCCAGATTGTTATTTTTTCTGATGTATATGCAAATATTCGTACGTTTTTCTTGGACACTTTACAATTTTATAATATTAAAAGAATGGATGACCAAAGTTTATTAGATAAGTTTTTAGAAAAACAAATTGAGCTTGATGGGGGACTAGAATGAAAGTAATTACAGACCCCATAAGTTCAACGCCATATATAGTTTTGAAAGAAAATCCCAATATTCTTGCTCTCTTGGTTTTTAATAAAAATGTTTTTAGTGATTTAGATATTGTATATTTAGAGCCTGAAAAAGTTAAACATTTCCACGAAGTAGAATTAAATGATTTTTTCATAGAAATTATGAAATTTACTCGAGAACGAGAAGGTAAAATAGTAAAAAGTATTGAATCATATAGAATTTTACCAAAGGAGGATAATTAATTTGAGAGAATATCTTGATTTTATTATGTATAAGATTAATCATCTAATTGGACCAATTTTAATTGGAGGAATAGCTTTTGTTGCATTAATTGCTCTTGCTTGTCCGCAAATAGCTTCTGTTACTATATTTGGATATGCCTTAGTATTTTTAGTAGGATTGATAATTTCAGTTTTAGGAGTAGCTTTAACCAATACAATATATTTTCTTGTCGTAAAACAAGAACGAAAGAAAGAAAAGAGGCGAGAAAAATAATGAGAGATTTAGATTTGGAAAGCCTAGAAGAACATAAACCCCCACGGACAATTACAATTCCTGATGGAATTAATATTAAACTTGATTACTTTAAAAGGCAGAATGAGAATAAAAAACCAGTCATACTATCAAAAAATCCAGGATTGAGCGAATTAGAAAAAATGTTTACAGACCCTAATACAAAAATTTATGGATGGAAAAAAGACTAGAAAAAATCTAGTCTTTTTTATTTTGCCAATATTCTTTTATACCTACATTAATTTCTTCTTCATCGGGAATATAGATATCCCCAAAAACTTCTTCAATAGTTGGAAAATTACTTCTAACGATTTCATCTTTTACTTCAATTACAGCATATACTTTATATTCTCCAAATTTACCTTTTTTCTTTTGGCAGGCTAATTTAACTAAGCCCAATTTATCTAGTAAATCTAAAATAGAATCCATAGCGTCATAAGCTGAACCAGAAGATTTTTTGCCTAATATTTCAGTAATTAAATAACGTTTAGTAAAGAAGAAGATTTTATTCTTATCTTGATAGTACCATTGCATTGCTCGAAGAAAAGAATATATTGTGATAACATTATCTGTTTGTATTTGATATAGATATTTAAGTGTTTCTGGATGAATAGTAGTAAATAAATGTTTTATAGGAAGCTTCATTTTATCATTTTCTTCCAAAATAAAACCATATTCTTTTAACTTATTAATTTGACGATTTATGGTTCGACTTGATACACACAATTCATTCGCAGCCTCTTGACTAGAAAAGTCTTTTTTATTAATATATCTTGGCTCTCCCTTTTTTCCATTCCATTTAGAAATTACTTGTAAATACCCATATAATCTATCAATATTTCTTAAACTTGTAAAATCTTGTGTCGTTGGAATTTGATTTTTATGATTGTTCAAACTTTCTGACCTCCTCTCTACTGAAATACAAAAAAATTAGGACAGTTTGTCTTGAGATACCCATTTGATTTTTTATATATAGCATGATATAATTAATTATAAAGTTAAATAAGGAGGGCAAACAGTAAATGATATTTTTTATTATAGTATTTGCTGCAATATTTGTCAATATGTATCGACGTGGACGAAAAGTAATTGATAAAGAAGACCAGGGCGTAACCTTTCTATTTTCTGTCGCTATTGGGAGTATATTTCAAGCTACCGCTATTTCTTTAGTAGCTATATTTTTAACATTAGGCTATTATAAAATAACTAATAGTTATGAATTATCTATGGTAGTTACCCCATTGGCATATATTAATTCAGAGCAAGACTATATTGTTCATAAAGATGGTGAATCAGATGAAGTTGATTTTTATACTTTTGCTACATTAGATGTAGATGGGAATACAAAATTATATAAAAACATACAAATGAATGAAAATACTGATGTTGTTATAGATAATAAAACAAAAAGACCTAGATTAGAAAGAGCAGTGGGTTTAATTCCAACAACCCCATGGACATATATTATAAGTTTAAATCGCAAAGAAGCTACTACTATTGGTTATAAATTAATAGTACCAGAAGGAACTGTTATAGAAATACATGAACAGGAGGAATTAGATGCGGGCGGAAAATAAGGCAATTAAAGAACTAATTAAAGAAATGGATCAATCATTTGAAGAGTTTGAAAAGAATATGAGTTATACTTTATCTGCAACGCCTCTTATTCAAGAAATTAAAGAAGTAATGGATCAGCAAAAAGAAACCCAAAAGAGCAAGAAAAGGAGCTGGCGTGATTGGTTAAAGAAATTGTGGCATTAATTACTGTTTTGTTTTTAGGTATCATTGGTGGTTTTATTATTTTGTTTAGTATAATTGGAACGCTTATGTTGGTACCGACTAATACTATTGGAATGGTCATTGTTATTATTGTTGGACTAGCCATGAGTAAATTATATTCAATTGCAGTTCAAAAAATTATGCCTTATATAAGTAATAAATTAATCAACTAAGAGTGATTCTTAGTTGATTTTTCTTTTTTAAAATGATATAATTAATATATAAGGAAATGAAATGGAGAGAAGAAAATGAATTTTTTAGATTTTATTTTTAAAAAATTAAACCCTAAAGAAGCACAAATTAAAAACATTTCTTTAAATAAAGAAGGCAGAGATTTAATAGTTAAATTATATACTGAAACAGAAAATGAAAATGATATTGTTTTTAGAAAAATATTTCATTATGAAGTACATTTATTAGAATATGATTCACAAGTCGCCAAAATAGAAGAAACTTTTACTTATTTCAGATTAGAGTCAGAAGAAGACAAGAATAAAGCTATTCGAGCTATTGCTTCGGGATATTTTTACCCAGGAGTTGTTGTTGGGAAACAAGAAGACAATCCTTATATTAAAAATAAATTAAAAGAATTAGCTTATGAAAACAAACGATTAGAGAGATTTCATTGGGCTTTATATAATACAGAAATTTCTGGAGTTCTTGATATTGAACTTGAAAAGAAATTTAAAGATATTGATGACCCAGATAATCAAAATATAGATTCTATTGGATTTTTATTTTGGAATAATAAATAGAAGGTGACAATCTTATGTTATTAAAGATATTTTATGTGATAGGATTAATGTTTTGTGGGTATATTTACCTTATGTTTACAGCCGAAGAATTTCTTAAAAGAATACGGAAACGACCATATCGTAGAAAGTGAGCTGATTCTATAAGTGACAGAATTTCTATTATTAATCTTTATTGCTATCATCGCCCCGATATTTCTTTTAATATCATTGCTTCCTCTTGGAATAGCATTTATTTTTATGAATTTAGTACATTTCTTTATTTTAAAAGCAATAATTTTAGGAATAGGTTTTTATTTAACAATAAAGTTAGGAAATTTAATGGGAATGATTTTATTTGTAGGATAGAAAGGAATTTAAATAATGGAAGAATTAAGAAAAGATTTAGATAATTTAATAAAAAGCTATGAAGAAATTGTATTTTCTGAAAGTTATGGTTTTGATAAATACGATATTCCAGTTGTGGCTGAGCGAAATGCCTATAAAAAAGTTTTGCTTGACTTATACAAGTTTCAAAGCAAACATACTAAATTAAAGGCTGTTCCAATTCCAGTTATGAAATGGATAATCGAATGTAAAGAAAAGAATTTTACTCTATATAAATCAATTCAAGAATTAGCAAAACTAGGTTTTGAAGAAGATGGTTGTAAAGAATATACTGAGATTATTAATTGGTGGATTGAAAATAGTGTTTTATATGAAGAAGCTTGGTTCAAAGGTCCTACTATTACTGAAGTAGAAAAATTCCAAGATGAATTGGAGGAGTTTTATGATAAATTGTAAGTTTCATAAAGGAGATATAATTGGTTCTACAGCTGAGCCAGGCAAGTATTATATTATTACAGAAATTAACGTTGTTGACAAAACATATACTCTACGAAAAATTGAAATGGATTTATTTGATAAGAGACCAACTTTTACTGAAGGTTTGATTTCAGTTATTGATAGAGATTTTTATAGAGTGATTACAAGGAGGTTAAATTAAAATGTTAATGATTAGTGGTTCGAGAGGTAGTGGAAAAACTTTTGCTGCTTTATTATATGCGAGTAAAATGGCTTATCCTTTGGTGGTTAGAGATGAACGAATGGTTAATTATGTGAAAACTTTGGCAAATGTAATGAATATTCCATTAACTAAAGCACCAATTACTTTTAAAGAGTATGCTAAAATTTGTAAAAGACAATTTGGTGAATCTAATGATGAGTTAGAATTTGGTTATGTAGTTGATGAGCTCCAAGATTTCGAACGATCTTTTTCTGATGTTAAATTACTTAACTGTCAAGCCTATACATGTACTTTAGTAGAGAGTTTTTTCAAAAATGAAAAATGAGGGAGATAAAGATGACAATTGATCAGATAATTAAACAATTAGAATCCCTGCCAGAGGACGAAAAGAAATTAAAGTTATATGTTTGTGACATAAATGGAGACAATTATGAGATTGATTCTATTTCACTATATGACGAAGAAGCTAGTCATAGTCCTACTAATCCTCTGGGTCTTAATTATTCAATCAAAAGAGGTAATGAAAAATGAAATATGTAGCAATTTTTATGCCAGATTTACTTTATATGGATGATAAAGTAGGGGACTTCCATTTCATCTGGAATCCCCAGACAAGAATGTTTCACCAGCGTTGTGATTTTGAAACAGCTTATCCGCCACTTGTTATTCTTGAAGGTTCTGATTGGTT
>JACRYO010001705.1_pt1 | contig 15256 bp, 20 predicted proteins | sample 8023221 | NCBI WGS metagenome assembly JACRYO01 (sample SAMN15823180, study PRJNA655841) | gut metagenome | isolation source: fecal sample D85 from dog with diarrhoea from SPCA | host: Canis lupus familiaris | place: South Africa: Mmabatho, Mahikeng | collected 2019-09 | reverse complement strand
AAATTCGTCAACGCTTTGGTACTACAGCTTTGATGCGGGCTATGTCTAAAGAAGTCGGTGGAACAGCCATTAACCGAGCTAGTTTAGTTGGCTGTAATCACGTGGTAAAACTTGAGAATTACTATATGATTTATTTTTGGGCCTGATTGTTTCAGTCAGCTCAGATCGGTCAATACCCCAAGACAAAGCTAACAACTGTTCACCCATTAATCCCAGTTTCGAACGAAATAGATATGGATCTTGGTGAGATAAGTCATACATTGAGTGAATACCCATCAAATTTAGCTTACGCGCAGTTCGCGAGCCAATACTCCAAACATCAGTTAGTTTAGTAATTGGCCATAGCTTCCGTGGCACATCTTCATAATGCCAGATTCCTGTCAGATTCTTAGCATGTTTGGCTTCAATATCAAGCGCTAATTTGGCCAAGACTGGTGAATCACCAATACCAACAGTTAAATAGATACCTGTTTCTGCCCGAACTTGCTTTTGTATTTTGAAAGCAACTTCTGCTGGTGTTTTACCAAATAGTTGCCAAGAATGTGTCATATCAAGGATGGATTCATCAATGGAATATGGCAATAAGTGCGCATCATCAGTGTATTGTCGATAGATGTTATTAATACGTAGATTTTCTTGAATATAAAGGTTCATTCTCGGATGAGCAATCACTAAGTCCGGACAAACAGGAATATCACGTTGTCGGGTAACATTAGTGATACCCAGTATTTTCTTGGCCATTGGTGAAGATGCCAAGACTAAGCCGCCGTTGGTATTTTCTTGTTCTGACATCACAACAAGTAATGCTTTTAATGGATTGTAGTTACGTTCCACACACTCAACACTGGCATAAAAGCTTTTAGAATCAATCATAAATATCACACGTCGTTCCTCTTGCGTGTAGTTGTATTCAATTTTCTGCTTGTTTACCATATGCTGTCTCCAAAACAAAAGCTGTATAATTCATTATACGAACAAACGTTCTGTTTGGCAAGAGGATAAATTGTATTTAATTTTTGAATGACGAAACGCACAACTAAAAGCTGTGCGTTTTTTGTATGTGGTGTTTTATTTTTTTAAATAGCTGACGCCAGTATTGTACAATATAGCCAGTTAACGTGGCAATCAAAAAAGTTCCAATACCCAGTGGCCCACCAAATATAATGGCAACTACAAAAAAGAACAAATCTTGAACAGACCTTGTCAGACGATAACTGGCCCATTTCTTTTTGTTGAACAATGGCGCAACTGCATCGTACGGGGAAACACCAAGATTTACACTTGTATATATGCCAATTCCTAATGAAAATAAAAACATACCAATGACAAATAAAAATATGTTTTCAAGATAAGAAAAGCATCCAAACCAACGCCCAACTATAGGTTCAAACTTCGGTGTAAAATAAGCGATAATGTATCCTGGTAACGACATATTGATTAATGTTCCGATGCCAAACTGTGTTTGATCGAAAAACAAAATGCCAAGGAACAATAGCGCATTAAATGCAAGCTGATAGTTCCCTAAATTCCAATGGAAGGTATCTGATATACCAACATCTGCTGCTGTTGCTGGATCAATGCCCATGTTCGCCAAACGGAATAAAACAATCCCAAAGGCAATGATAATGGTGCCAACAATAGACAAACAAAGACGAAAAGAATACGATCTTAATTTTTTATTGAACAAATTCTTTTCCTCAACTTATTATTTATAAGTAAAGTTTAAATGGATGATAGTGAATTGTCAATTAATGATTCGAGTTCTGTATTGAGCGTATCTGTAATTTTTTCAGCACAACCCCTGTTCCACTATTCTTTAAAAGAAGTTGAGTATAACGCGAAAAGTTAGGATTTTGAGATTAAATCGTTATTTGATATATAGGGTTTCCAATTCGGTATTTAATCAATCAGAACTTTATCTTTGCAATGACACGATAAGGCTTGATCATTATTAAGCCTCATGATTTTAACTCCAGTTGTATTTTCATACGAAGTTAGTTTTTTGTCAATATCAGCATCACGCGTTAACATTTCTTTGAAGTGCGGGAAAATTGTAGTACTTGTTAAGTTCAAACCTGTTAAATCTGTATCATTAAATTGGTTATCCTCTGGATAAAGATATTGCAAATATTCGATGGAAGGTCCCATTACAATTGATCCAGCACTTAGCCCAAAAATTGGAACCCCAGTCCTACTAATGTCTTTTAAAATATGGTCAGCACCACTTTTTTTCAAGAAATGTAGTAGATAAAATGGATAACCACCATTCAAGAATATCAAGTCATAGCCATATAGTTTCTTTGCACTTTCAAACTGCACATCAAGAAAATTAACCTGATCTAGTCTAAATTCTAATAAATCATTTCTGATTTATTGCATTTGTGGATGCTTCTCTTTTTCTTCTGGTCTAGAAGTAGATATAATACATGCTTTACTAGAATGTTCTATATTAAGCAATCCTAGTGCAGCACGTTTGATTTTATCTGTTGAGAACCCGTAAGCAGTCAATAGTAGTTTATTCATTGCAGTTTTACGCTTTCTAACCCATGATTATGTCATAAAAATAATATTAAGTGTAATTATAGCACCATTTCAGACGCTAAGAGGCCATCGAATGGGAGAAAGTATTCATTGTAACAACAAAAATGTAATTGTTCGTAAAATAAAAAAATCCTGATAATCAGGATAAGACAACTAGGTTAACTTTTATGATTTGAAATTTAAAGATCTAAATTTTGTTACGAATAGTCGCAATTGTACTTTTCCAAATAGGTGTTTTCGGATCAATCAGGTCGAAATGATTTGCTGATTCCATAATTACATAGGATACATCATCGCCTAAATTCTCAGCTTCAGAACCAAATTTTTTGGTCATTTTTGGATCAACGTCCGCGTCATCCAAACCATGAACCATTATGATGGGAATGCCTAGGGGAAGAAGCTTATTGGGTGACACCGAGTTGATATCACTTGATCCTATAATGTTTGTGACTAAGTTTGGTCCCTCCTTAGTTTCAAAACGTTTTTTTGCGTCCTCTAAAATAGAAATACCTGCGAGTGAAACAACCAGTGTTGGTGCTATTTCGAGAGGAATCAATTTAGTATCGTTTTTTAAGCTTTGATTAAAAATAGTAGCAGTACTCCAAAGTGCGAGGTGACCTCCCGCTGAGTGCCCCATTAGGATAACACGCGAAATATCAATAGGATACCTTTCAGCTAGCTTTTTAACAAAGTTAATGCTGTTGATAACATCATTGTAGGTGCTGGGAACCCACCGTCTAGCTCACCTAGACGTCTATGTTCAATATTCCAAGTAGCAAAACCTAATTGATTAAGATTGGTACAAATTGGATTGAGTTCTTCTAAGCCATATTGATTCAACCAAAAGCCACCATGTATTGTTACAACAATTGGTAATTTCTCCTTTTTGCTTTGTACGGGAATACAAAGATCGCCAAATTGTGATTGTGATCGACCATAATAATGTTTTGATTGATTAATTGTTTCGGACATTATGCTTTTTAAAACCTTTCAAAATATATGTATCATCAGTGTCTTTTAATTTTTGGTGTTTTCCAAGTAAATTACCAAACCATTCTTGAGTGCAAATACTCATATCTAACAACCTCTCATCAAAATGGATCTGGGTGGGCTTACGTGGAGAAAATCCAGTAAACCAACTGCCGTAATCTTTTATTTTTAAAGGTCTAATAACTAATTTATCTTTCGAAATTACTGTCATTCTAAGTGATATTTTCTATTAGAACTATTGTATTAGTAACAGTAAAGTGTTGGAACATTTACGTAACAATATAACATGAAACGAGTGCTAAAAGTAATAGACTAATTCTAAATCTGAAAAAAATAGTTATGCTTTTACACCATAACGATGATTATGCCCTATAGAACGAAAATGACGTCGCTAAATACTGTGATTTGAACTGACAATAAGTATTAATATTCAAAATCGTAATACTCTTTTTGAATTATGCAGTACAACACCATTTTTAATTTGCCAGCGGATATGCACTGGCTCAACTGAATACTCGTTACTTTCGAGAAAATAAACTTCTAAGTGGTTATTTATATGTATCCATTTTACATCTGATACACAATAGTTAGAAAGAAATGTATTGTACTTTCTTTTAAAAACATTAACTGAAAAATTTGTTATCATATTATCAACCAACTAAAATTATTATTTTTATAATTTTTTATCTTGAATTAAACCATTTCCCCAACTGATTAAAATTCGAATCTGTTACGATAAACCTTGGTATGCGTTTTAAAATATCAGGCATATCATTCGTCACAACACCAGGTTCTAAAAGAAAAATACCATTCATACCGTGTAAGTACATATATTCTGTCAGTGTCTTATTTTCACTCCCATAAGGATAGGCAAACACATGCGTATTGACTGATACTTCTTTCTTCATTTTTTGTTGTGATTTTTTATAGTCTTCTAGTATTGTATGTTTTGATAGTTTACCACTTGATAAAATTGGATGATTATTAACTTGATAATGTAAATCATTGGTGTGTAAACCAACTGTAACTTCCTTATGTTCAGCCAATCTAGCAATTTCTGACCACGTTGCCATTTGCTCACCGTCTAAATTTCTCCCCGCTTGTCCTGTGATTACAAAAATAGTAAACGGAAAACTGAAGTTGAACATTGTCTGAGCTGCATTACGCGGTAATGTCGTATCAATATCGTCAAATGTTAAAACAACATGTTTTCCTTTGATATTATTTTCTCTAGAATGTTTGATTAGTTCATCTGTTGACCAAACGCTAACATTATTTTTCTTCAACCATTTCATTTGACGAATAAATTCATTTTGAGCAACATTGTATTGTTGCAACTGCGGATTTTTGGAAACTTTTTTTGCAAAGTCAACTGTTTTATTATTTTTTAAAATACGATGGTAGGCTAAAACAATTACACCATCCTTAACATTCTTATTCTTTTGTGCAAAATCACGATATGTATAATCAACTTTCTGATCAATTTTTTCTTGTTGATGTTCTTGTTTAAAAACAACAAAGGTCATTAAAAAAAAGAGACTAATCATAATACATATAACTATCAGCACTGACATTCGACTTGTTCTTTTCACTTTAAATATCCTCTCTTTTTGATAATAAAGATCTGAGTGTTGGTAATAGTATTAAAGTTATACAAATCATAATTGTTTGTAACCCTCCATTGATAACACGTGTATTCAGGCCTAATAATAGCTGAACAACCACAAAGCTATCCGAGTAAATCCCCCATTGTGTTATTAAGGCGAGCAAAATTATAAACAAATTAAGCCCCCAAGCTACCAAAGTAATTATGTTTGATATTGTATTCCCTATCATATTTTTACGACGAATTATAATTTCTGACATCATTTTTATCTCCCTCGATCTGGACTTTTCCAAGAACCTTTCTGTTTGTGAAAAAAGGCAATATTAAACTGTGAAATAATTGCTGTTATTAGTGATGTGAACCAGTAAAAGGTGCTATAAAATGGCAACGCAAAGATATCCTGTACAGTAAGCATTGATTGACCTTTATCTTGAATTAGGCCTTGAAAAAACATGATAAAAAAGAGAGAAATGTATAGGATCAATATGCCACCAGGCAATGAAAATGTTTTGGTTGTAACGGTTAATAGAACGTATTGGCACAATGTTATGACTGCCAACCAGGCCCAAATGTGACTTAAAAACATGTCAAGTAACAACATTCTTTGATAAGTACTTCCCTGCTTAACTACCCATTTTATGTTTTTTAAAAATACTTCCAGTCCACCTATTGACCAACGAATACGTTGTTTAAAGTATCCTTGAAAAGTCTCGGGTACTAATATATAAGCTAACGATTCAGGTGTATATCTAATGAGCCATTGATTTTTTCTTAATCGCCAAGTAATATCAATATCTTCAGTGATAGCTGTACGATCAAATCCATTTACTGATAATAACGCTTTTTTTCGGTACAATACAACAACTCCTGCGACGGTCATGATACCGCCATATAAATTGTCCTGAGCTCGTTTTATTCTATCAATGATACCTACATACTCTAATGCTTGTAATCTGCCAAGTAATGTTGTTCGATTTCTGACAATTGGTTTACCGGTGACAGCAGCAACTCTTTCATTAGTTACACCTTGCAATAATTTATTGATTGCATTACTAGCTAACAAAGAATCAGCATCTGTTACTAAGATGTACGGTGAATCAATTTGTTTGATTGCTTCATTTAGTGCTTGCGCCTTACCAATATTTTGAGATAATTCAATCAAATTAACTGTTATTTTTACTTGGTCATTTAACCATTTTTTGACAATTTTGACAGAATGATCATTACTTTTATCATCAACAATAACAACATCAAAATTAGAATATTCTAAATGAGTAAATGACTGTAACGTTTCAATAATATTTTCTTCTTCATTGAACATTGATAAAAGTATAGTAACTTTATCATTTTTCACACATTGTTGTTTTGTTTTAGAAATTCGAATTCCAGAAATCCATGATCCCAGTAACCAAACAATAGTCATAATAATTGGATAATACGATGTGTAGAATTGCAAAACATTCGACAAAAAAATCATGATTTTTCTCCTCTTATTCTATTGAAAATTGTTTTTGATAAAATTATCTCAACTGAAAAAGATAACATAAGCGCCATAGTAAAAGATATGCAAACAATAACTGGTGCCCATACAAACCGTGCTTCTATGTTTGGCACGAATTGCTTAAAATAGTAATACACTATGCTGTCAGTTAAGTCCGAAAAAAGATAAATGGTTAATGTCATATTTGATATCTTTACCAACAAAAAGTGAAATGAGCCATTTTTTTCATCTTTAAAAGGCAATTTCAAAAATAATAAAAAAATAATGATTGACACAATAAATGGTTGATACCCCATATAATCATTTTGCGTTGTCCAAGAAAAGATCCCACCATAATTTTTTAATAACGTCAAAATGGATAGAAAAATAAACACTGTTCCAGAATAAAAAAGTAATGATTTTACACGAATTGTTTTTATTTGTTCCAAGTAAGTTTTAAAATAGAGCCCAAGGTAGTAGTATCCGATAGGATAAGCAGCTGTCCACCAATCTGGTAATATTTTCCCAAAAATGTTAAATAGTGAAGGTAAGAAGAATAATATAGTCGATGTTACTACAATATATAAATGATATCGTTTATCCTCGCTATTATGCCAAGCAGCATTTAACAGAGGAATAATTAAATACAATCCAATATACATTTCTACATACCAGCCATAGCTGTCAGTTGAATAATCCAATAGTCCAAATAAGGCATCAGAAAATGAAAAGTCATTATGTAGAATTAAAATATGTCCAATCCAATCAATCAATGATACAACAATGTATATCAACAATACCTTACCAAGTTTTGTAACATACGTATCATCTAGAGTTTTTTCTCCCATTAAAAAACCTGTTGACATGATAAACAGTGGCACCGCAGTGATGAAAATTAATCTCAAAACAGTACCAATTGACGCTAATAAAGACTCAATGTCAATATCATAAAACCCCGAATTAAGAAGAAAATGAACTGATACAACAGAGAATATTGCAAAGACCTTGATACTGTCAATTTGATAGATGCGTTTTCCCATGATTACTCCCATATATAAAATATTTGACCAGTAGTTATTATATATAGTTATCCCATTAATATATTCTTTTCTATTTTGCAAAAAATGAAAAATAAAAAAGCGTATTATAACGCTTTTATCTATCCGTAAAAGTTGTGTACGATGCCATAACATTTAATACTTTTGTAAAATCACTTACCTTTACACTAAAAGGGCTAGGCTTTATGTTTCGACTAATGAAATTATCACGAAATGCTACTTGATCAATATTCATAAGGTCTGTTGTACTTATAGCAGTAGTTTTTTCTTTTTGATTATTAATACTAACAAAATACTTATCTAAGTTTGAATAGTTATCTGCTATCCTGTCAAGAACAATAGACGGATGCTCTATTTGTACATATTTTTTAGAAGTATTAGTAAATAATTTTTGGAATAGGTATTTTTTGATAATTTCACTTGAATACCTTTCAGAGAAATAGCTCGTAACAATTGGATCTTTTGTCACTATATTAGTGCTATTTATCTTTTCCACATCTACCTTCACACTGTCGTTATTTTTAGTAACAGATGCAGCTTTTTTGGATAGCCAGATTTTAAAGTGCCATGCTTTCTGGTCACTATTAGGAATGGAGAAACTTCCTGGCCAATCGGAAGAATCAATTGTGTAGTCTTTTAAAACAGATAGCGTAGTAGTACTTGCATGGTTAATAGTCTCGCCAGTATTACCTGTTAATATTTCTTTTCGTAATGAATAATTGTTATACATATAATCGATAATAATTTGATGGGTAATTGGTTTGTAGTAATAATTAACCTCTGAACTACTACCTGAAAATATGCCTGAGTTATTATTTGGTTTCTCGATCAATTCATAACCCTCAATTTTTTTCTCATTGGTAGTATATTTTTCATTAGGCGTACCTGTCAAAGTTTCTGAAGGTGCAATTTTTTTATTACTTTCATCTAAATAATTAACAGTTACAGTTGACGTGTAAGGTTTGAAGTCTGTGGTATCAAGTAATATTTGTTGCAAATTATGGTTTGTCCCAGTAGAAGAGGAAAAAACTAAATACATCGGTTTGTCTAGTTCATTAGCATTTTTAATTGAATGATTCCAAGTTTTTCCATGATAGTTAATTTGAAACAAACGATTGTTACTATCATAAGAGATAGTCAGGTCTTCAAGTTGATTGCCATAAATTTTTTGATCAAGAGATTGAGCTCCTTCAGATAACGTCTGAATGACGCCTTCACTTGTTCCAGAAAAAAATGCACCAAATGGTACACCAGAACCTTGTGAAAACCCAAATTTAGAAGGATCTGGATCAAAAATTCCTGTCTCACCAACTTGGTTAAAGTATGTGTCTACCTTAAAACCAAACACATTTTTTATGCCTCCGAGCCCTAAAGCGCCGCCATGTTTTTGATTTAGTAAATTAATTTGATCATATGGTACAAAACTAACAGCAATGCCATCTCCACCGTTTCTTTGCTGAGATTTATCGCCAACGTTTACTTTTAAACTTAACAAAACATCATTAGAAAAGTTAATCGGTGTTTTTAAATAAGCGGTCCCAGACATGGACTGTTTATCCGGTGTCAATGTAATAATATTATTATCAACAAAAGCATCTCCGTTTATTACTAGCTGATTTAACGTATTATCATTATTAATGAGCTCTCTTAAAGTGATCTTGTTAGCCGTAATGAGAGGATGCCTCAAAGTTGAGTTAATTGATATCAATAAAATTGATAAGGTGCTTGTGTAAACTAGTTTGTTAATGTTAAGTTTTTTTCTTTTCATTTTTCTTTATCTTTACAATTAGTTCTCCCAATGCTCTCCAGTCACTTAAGGTAGGCGGCTTTTTCCAAATTACTTGCTCTCCTCTTGATTTTTCATCAATTGTGTCAGATAAATAAATATCCGCATTGGTCTGGTTTTGTGTGAAGTACACGCTCGCGTGATTAATATGACTTTTTAACATTGTAATAATCATATTGTTTGTCATTTGTGTGGCTGTGAAATTAACACTGATTTCTATCTTGTCAAGATTGATAGCTGCAATATCGTTAAACATAATTCCAATAAGATTAAATTCAAATAAATTTTGCCGACTATCAAAGATTATAGTTTGTTGATCGTTAAGTATTTTAATTATTTCTGGTAATAATGTAAAAATTGAAGGATAAATATCCTGAAAGTATTTTAGGTTAACAACACCTTCTGGTTTGAAAAACCACTGCGTTTTCATACTAAATCGTTGACTATATTTTGAGATTTGATGACCTAATAAACTAATTTTTGAAAAACTTAAAGTCTTGAAATAACGTGACAATAACGGCGTAATTTTTTGTTGCACTTTTAAAATTTTATCTTCAATTTCAGGAGAGAACCAGTACAGATTACTTTCTTGTAGAAAATCAAACAAATCTAAAACTTCTAGCAATTTGGATAAAAAGATAGTGGTGTCACCACTTACTTGTAGTGCTATTGAATCTGGTAATTTTTGTAATGTATAGATTACTGGTTCACTATAGTTTGTTAAGCAGTAACGTCCATTGTTAATCATTTCCGAAACATAAAAGTTAATAAGTAATTCTTTTTGTTGAAGGTTCATATCATTCACAAGGTATGTATCTAATAAAAAATCTATAATGTCTTGACTAATAGATTTTATACGATTAGAAAAAGCTGGTTTCTCATCAAAGTAGTTGTAAATTGCATAACCTGCCTGAATAAATTCAAAAGGATTTTGATCCATAATCATACTGTTTAAGGTATTTTTTTGTGTGAAAAAATAGGAAGTACTCCATCCATATTCTGACTGAATATTTGTGTAGGTGGGAATTGATCCTGAAAGTGATCGTTTTTCCAAAAGTATTTTTAGAGGCGACAAATTAAAATAAAATTGAGACAATTTGTAGAGATGATACCTGCTGACGCGATACTTTTGATAGATAATACCTTTTTTAATCAGCAGCCAATCAAACTTAAATAAATTATTAATATCAATATTTAAGGCTTCTATTGTTTCACGCAACATATATGTCGATAATGCGAAGTTATTTTCAATGCTTTTCATTGTGTATAAACTTTGATCTGTTTCTAAAAAATAATTCATTAAATCCATTTTTAGTGAATCATTTTTAGTAATAAACGTATCTAACGAATTCATTATTATTTCCCCCTTTTTATCTAGTGTTAACCAACTGATTATACACCATACCATATCACTTAATTTTTTTAGAATTTTAAAAAAATAAAAAAATAAAAAAATAAAAAAGATAAATTAAATACTTAAGTTATCTTTTCGAAACTATGTCAAGTGTATTAAAAAGAAACGCTTAGCCTTAGTTTTAGAGCTCTAAGAAAAGTAGTGGTAATAAAAAATATAATCATTGTATGCGTCATTTTTTAATAAACGATCCCATAAATTCCCCCATCTATTGCCAATAGGTCTCGTCACCATAGTCCAGATGGGTTGAATCCTCTTGCCATTTTTGCATATCATGTTGAATATTAGAAATTTCTTCTTGTTCACGTTTAAAAGCATTTTGACCGGCAATAAAATGCAAAGGCGGATTGTCAGAGGCAGCGATTTTAATAAATGCCTTTGCAGCTAGTTCAGGAGAGCCAGTTTGTTCGCCTGATCTGGCATGTGAAGCTTCCTCAGATGTTCTTGCTGGCGTATTTTCATAATCGTTAATTGAATGTTTGGCAGAAAATTGTGATCTGCCTGCCCAATCAGTTCTAAAGGGACCAGGCTCGACATTTGTTACCTTAATACCAAAAGGTTCAACTTCTAATGATAGTGCCTTACCTAATCCCTCTAAGGCATGCTTGGTTGCATTGTAATAACCATAGGTGGGTAACGCTAGTAAACCACCTATTGATGTGACATTGATAATTAATCCTGATCTGTTTTTTCTCATAGCTGGTAACACTGCACGAATCATCGCACTAGCTCCCCAAAAATTTGCTTCAAACATTTGGCGGACTGCAGTTTCATCTGATTCTTCTATCGAACCTGAGTATCCGTAGCCAGCGTTATTAACCAGAACATCAATTTTTCCAAACTTATTGAGCACTGACTGGACAGCATTGTTGACTTGTTCTTGGTTTGTGACATCCAATTGTACTTTAAGTAGCAAATCATCCTCATTCGTTTCTAAATCATTAAATGCTGATAAATTTCTTGCGGTAGCTACGACTGGAATCTTTTTTGCAATTAATTCTTCAATTAATTTACGTCCAAATCCAGTTGATCCACCCGTTACAAGCCAAATTTTTTCTTCATTCCTTGACATTTAGTTTCCTCCTATATGATAAGCATCCGCGCCGGAACTCCGTCTGAAATCATATGATAACAAACAATTAGCGTTCATCTGTTTCATTTTACCACTTTATTTTAATTGAGCCGGTTAAGGACTCAAAACCCCGCGGTGTTGATATTCACGAAATAATTCTTGCGACAATCCCCTATTCTTAGTCTTCAAGTTTAAAAATCATGGTTAGTCATAAGTGATAAAATATGACTAAATTACTTTTCAGATCCTTGTAGTAAAAGATTTATTCAAATGGCTCAAAAAAACGGAGATATAAGTTATGAAAATTGTACTTTTAGATGGTTATGATCTCAATCAAGATTTAAATTGGGAAACGTTAAAAAATTTGGGCGACTTTGAGTTTTATAGCCGTACATCAGTAGATAATGACACTGAAATTTTGCAGAGAATCGATGATGCGGAAGTTGTGATAACACATAAGACCCCACTAGATGATAGTGTAATCAGTCGTGCTTCACAGTTAAAATATATTGGCATTATGGGAACAGGTTATGACGTTGTCGATATTGATAGTGCAAACAACCACAACATTATTGTGACGAATGTGCCTACTTATGCTACGGATGCTGTCGCGCAATTTACCTTTTCATTATTACTAGAAATAACTGGTCAGGTTGGATTACATAACCAATTGGTCCATGATGGGAAATGGTCTAGTGTCGATGATTTTACATTTTGGGATAAACCGCTATTTGAATTGAAAGGTAAAACATTAGGGCTCATTGGTTATGGTCGAATTGCTCAAAAAGTGGCAGAATTAGCCAATGCTTTTTCAATGAAAGTTATTTTTTATAATCATCGACCTATTGTTGCAACCCAAAAATGGGTCAACCAAGTTTCTTTAGATGAGCTTTTCCAAAAAGCGGATATTATTAGTCTTCATGTTGTTCAAACACCAGAAACGATTAATTTAATTAACAAGACTACTATCTCAAAAATGAAAGATGGTGTGATTTTAATCAATACAGCCCGTGGAAAACTTATTAGTGAAAATGACATAGCCGAGGCACTAAATAATGAAAAAGTTTATGCCTTAGCTACAGATGTTGTCCAAAAAGAGCCAATTGAAAAAGACAATCCTTTATTAAAAGCTAAAAATTGCTTTATTACACCTCACATCGCTTGGGCACCATTAGAGACTCGTGAAAGATTATTACGCATAACCGTAGATAATTTAAATGCATATTTATCAGGAGAAGCCAAAAACGTTATTGGTTAAATGTGCTAAAAAAAACAGTTGGAACTAACTTCTGGTTATTCACAGCCAGATCTTTAAAGTAGTAAGCCATAGCAATAATGCTCCGGATCGATTAATCCACATTAAAGAGTTCATGCTAATTTCTCTGCTAACAAAATGAGAAATTAGCATATTCGAAAAATCCACTATAAAACTTAATATGCCATAACATAGTGCTAGATATACCATATCAACTTGAGTATGACCAAATTGCGGGAAAAAAGTTGTATAAAATAATAGTGCCTTAGGATTACTGATAGCAATGAGCACACCTCGTATGAATGTTGGTTTTCTGCTATCTTGATTAATCTGCTTACGAGTCCACATTTGGATGGCTAAGTACGTTAAATAGCCAGAACCAATTATTTTTAACACGACCAATGAGTAGGATGAAATTTTGAGTAAGCTACTTATAAATATTAAAGAGATGCCCATACCACAAAAATATCCTGCAGTGAGTCCTATAATCAATGGCATCATTGTTTTAATCTCATTAGTCATACTGTTTGTTGTTACATATATTACAGAAGGACCTGGGGAAATTATAATAACGGTACTAGCTAATATAAAGGTTATCCAATCATTTACTGTCATTCGTATTGATTGCCTCCCGTTCGCACTCGCTAAACGGTTTGTTTAGCAAGTGTGTTCACTAGTCTTTCCCTACATCTACCCAGTCTAGGGGATGAGCATAGTTTTCAAGCTCATCTATTGATAATTCGATTGTACTATTTGTACTACCGCCTGCAGCAAAAACAGTTTCAAATCTCTTTAGAGATACGTCTAAGTATACTTTTACGTCTGATTTGATTGCAAATGGTGTTACCGCACCAGGGATGTGTCCAATTCTGTCCGCAACCTGATCAAAAGGAATCATTTTTGGTCGTGAATTGTACGTTGATTTGAATTTTCTATTATCTACTTTTTTGTCACCTGCAAGAACAATCAAAATTGAATTTTCTGCCACGATGAAGGTCATGGATTTGGCAATTTGTTTTATCTCACACTTCAACAACTCGGCAGCGTGTTCAACCGTATCACCAATGTTCTCGTGTTCTACGATTCGGTTCTCTAAATGATATTTTTTGAAAAATTGACGAACGTTTTCAACAGACATTTTTTGTACTCCTTGAATAATTGATATCTTTAGTATATACTGCCTGGTCGGTATGTAAAGCAACAAATTATTACATATATTTTTCAATATTCACGTGTTAAAATATCTTAATTAAAACAGGAATTTCAAACCCTTTTATCTCGCATTCTGGCTAATATATAGTAAACATCATTTATCGTGAAACAGTTTGTTTTCAACTGTACGCATATGGCCGTAATAGTTATCTATCTTATTAGTGAGATAACTACGAGCGGTCACTAAATTATTAATTTTTTCGGTCATCTCATTAGCTGCTTCTACTAACATGGCTTTGCGGGCAGGTATTGTAGCATCATTGTCTTCATATATTAAATCGATGTACTGCTTCAATGCCTCAATACTCATACCAGCGTTTCTCATGATTTTTACAAATTTTAACTGATTTAAACTACGATCATTAAAATTTCTAATACCATTTTCTTGTCTAGGTACCGGACCAATAATACCAATACGCTCGTAATACCGAATTGTATCTGCTGATAGTTTAGTTATTTCAGCAACTTTTTTGATATTCATTAGCAACACCTCCAGCTCAGCTAGTCAAATGTAACATCATAACTAATTTCACGGTTAGCCATCCATTTAATCATGTCCGGATCTGCATGATTAAAAAACTGGCTACTATTCGTATCTAATGTTTCAATTTCTGCTAATTCTTGGTGCGTTAATTTAAAATCAAAAATGTCAAGATTTTGCGCCATTCTTTCCGGCTTAACAGATTTAGCAACTACTATAATATTTCGTTGTGTTAGCCAACGAAGTACAATTTGTGCAATCGATTTATCAATAGATGAGCTTGAAAACTATGCTCATCCCCTAGACTGGGTAGATGTAGGGAAAGACTAGTGAACACACTTGCTAAACAAACCGTTTAGCG
>JACRYO010002847.1_pt1 | contig 15283 bp, 21 predicted proteins | sample 8023221 | NCBI WGS metagenome assembly JACRYO01 (sample SAMN15823180, study PRJNA655841) | gut metagenome | isolation source: fecal sample D85 from dog with diarrhoea from SPCA | host: Canis lupus familiaris | place: South Africa: Mmabatho, Mahikeng | collected 2019-09 | reverse complement strand
TAGCTGTGCGGCGTTGGTATAAATAGCCGATAATTAATGCCACAGGTGCTAAAAGAATTACACGAGATAGTTTCATGATTAATGCACTATCTAAACTGATATTACCAAATGCACCACCTGAAGCAACCGCATGAGCAATTTCGTGCAGAGAACCACCGGCAACAATGCCGAATTGAGAATCAGTTAAACCAAGAACTGGCTTAAGTCCAATTTCTAATAAAGTAAAAACTGTACCCATCACACAGACAACCGCTACTGCTAAAACTTCATTCTCTCTTTTTCTCTCTTCACTAGCAGCTGTAATTTGAGGAGAAACCCCCATTACGGCTGCTGCACCGCAGACACCACATCCACATGCTGATAAAAATGCCAATTCATCTTCTGCACCAAATTTGCGACTAAGCCAGTAAGTTAATGTAATAGTCCCTGCAACAGCAAGAGCGGCAACTAAAATGGTTTTGACTCCTGCAGCAGCTAGTTTTTCTAAATCAAGTCTAAATCCTAGTAAGATAATTCCTAATCTTAAGAATTTATTTGAAATAAAACTCATACCACTTGAAGCTTCTTTACGCATCTTCTCTGGTGCTAATTGCATGAGAATACCTAATAGAAGTGCTAATACCAATGCCCCAATTATGTTGGCATATGGCAATTTTGCTAAATAAATTCCAGCAATAGAACACATTAAGGTCATAGCAACAGCTAATCTAAATGATTTAGTTTTGACAATCTCCAAATAATAAAACCTCCAAATGTAAAAAGTTGTTTTACAAAGTCCCCGAACTTTGTTTGATCACATTGCTCATAATATCACAATATTTGCGTATTGGTGACATTGTGTCTCTTTCTTTAACATTTCTTAAAAAATACTATAATTAAGTTAGTTAGAGATAATATAAGAATTTTTATATGGACATGAGTAATAGATATGAAAAAAATAACTTTAAATCAACTTTACGACAATATACATGATCACATGGATCCCACTGGTTGGTGGATTGGGAAGTTATTTGGTCAAATAATTTTAATTCAAAATACTAATTGAAAAAATGTAGATAAAGCTCTTCATTCTCTTTATCCAAGTACTGACTATTACCTAAAAATATTTTAAATATAAAAGTGAAAAGATGAGCAAACTAATTACTCCTGCTGGTTTTTATACTTGAAAAACGCAAACTATTAAAAATGTAGCTGCTTATTTTAAAGATAATTTTGCTTATAATTTAGAATTGGCCCAAAAACAAGATAAACAAAAATCACGTAAAGAAATTCCATCTATTCATGGTATTGGATTTGAAACGGCTGATGTGTATGGACTGCGTAGTGGATACTTATTCTTATCGTTTGTTTAATTGCTTAGGTTGGAAAAATATAAGCTACCATACCAGTTTGACGAATCTTTCTCAACTAAATATGAATTAGTTTATTCCTGCTTCTTATAAATTGATCGCATAGGTTGATTAAACAGCAATTTTATAAGATTATCTTTCAATTTGATCATATGTTTGGTATATTCTTATTTATACAAACAAACGTTTCTAATTAGAGTTAAAAGTATTTAATACCAAGATAGAGTTAAAAAGGAGAAAGATACTATGACAACGATTGCTGTGATTGGTGTGGGACACATGGGTAGTGCAATTATTAAAGGTCTTAAGAATAATCCTGAAAATTATATTATTGCTGAAAATCCAGTTAATCCAAGGGTGTCAAAGTTAGCTGAAAAATTAGATTTCAAGTTAGTTAATACCTTATCTGACTTAATTGCTAAAGAACCAGAAATCGTTGTTTTGACAACTCCAGCCAATATTACCCTTGACTTGATTCCAGAATAATTAATCTTGATCATAAATCAATTATCATTTCGGCTGTAGCTGGCATTGAATATAAAAAAATTAGAGAAATTGTCTCTAACCATCCTATTGTTAGAATAATTCCTAATATTCCTGTTGCAGTTAATACCGGAACTATTGGTCTATTTATGCCTGAAAAAATTAAGCAAAGCAAACGTCAAATAATTGTCAAATAATTATAGATTTTTTAGATCAATTAGGTGACGTTATTCAAGTTAATGAAGAACAACTAAGTATTGTGGGAACGATTAACGGTTGTGGTCCTGCTTTTGTAGATATCTTTCTTGATGCACTTGGGGATGCAGGTGTACTTAATGGATTGTCACGGGATCAGGCTAACACTTTAGCAGCAAATATGGTAAAAGGTTCAGCTAATTTAGCTTATGAGACTAAAATTGCACCAGCGATTTTACGAGATCAAGTCTGCTCACCTGGTGGTACTACAATTCAAGGAGTAGCTAGTTTAGAAAAGCATGGTTTTAGATATACAATCATTGATGCTATAAATAATGCAAATAAAAACTAATAGATAAAAATAGAGGTCAATTGGCCTCTATTTTTATGCTTACATTATTTATCCCACAAAAATTTGATTAATACTTTATCTACTTGAGAATTATTATGTAACCTAGAATGCTGAGCATTCCTACCTTTAATTTCAACAACATGATAATATTTGGCTCGATTAGCTACCAAATATTTCAGAGATAAAGAAGATATGTTATCTACAGCTTTCTTAGCTGCCTCTACCATATGTTCCTCAGCATGATAAGATGAATCACCATGAAAAAATAAAGTTGGTGTTGACGTAATTAACATTTTTTAGTTGTTTTTATATTGAAGATAGGTACCGAATTAATACACCCAGTTAAAAATAGTGCAATTATAAGAGTTGCTATTAAAAAATATTTTTTTCATATCATCATTAACCTTATATTTTAAAAATCAAAGTAAATAAAAACTATCGAATAAGATTTTTCGATAGTTTTTATTTTTAAAATTTAATTTCGTTATGTCTTAATTCATTCAAAAATTCCTGATGCATTTTTTCTTTTTTCTTCATAGCTGGGCTTCTATCAATAAAGAAGTATAATACAGCACCAATTGCTGCAACTATCACTCCTACTAACAAAGTTAATGGAGTAAAGTTAGTTACCATATAGCATGAAACGGTTAATGCAATAGCTGGAATAGTATATTTTCCTGGTAATGAAAATCCATGATTAGGAAATTCATTACTGTGCTTAAATTTAATTACAGCTAAAATAGATGGTACGTATTGAATAAATGAAGCCAGAACAGTACATGATACTAAAAAAATATATGATTGAGTTACAAATATCCCTGTTAAAACAGCAGTCATTATAATTCCTACCCATGGAGCATCATGTTTATTCTTTTTGCCTACCCATGCTGGTAAAAGCTTATGTTCATTTGAAAGTGAAGCTATTAAAGATGGTGCATTAAATGATGCAGAAAATGCAACACCAAATATAGAGATAAGCATACCAACAATAATAAATGAATATCCCCATTTGCCAACACCATGCTCTAATGCGCTAGCCAAAGGTGTAGAGTATGTACCTAATTTATCACCAACAAGACCAATAGCTACAATCATCATTAGACAATCTAGAATAGTTACACTAACCATAACAGCTATTAGAACTCTAGGAATATTTTTTTCTGGGTTATTCATTTGACGAGCAGCAATTGGAATAAATGAAAATCCTGTAAATAAATAAAATATCGGCGTAAAGGCAGCTCCAAAGTGTTGTAAAAATGGAACTGCTCCTTTGTTTGCAGCTGCTGGAATAACAGGTGAAAAATTGGCTTGGTGAATAAAGAATGCACCTACGACAATAAATACAATCAAAGTGACCATTTTGGCAGCTGCTGAGATATTATTTACCACTTTTACTAAAGAACGACCAAAAAAGTTGATTATTGAAAATAATAAAAGTAACCCTAAAGCAATTGCATAATATACTATTGAATTATTTAGTACTGGCCAAAAACTCTTTAGTGTCGTTAAAAGTGCAACGATTTCGGCACCCAATGTACAGCAACCTAGGAACCATGTAAATATGCCTAGTTCATAGCCTGTAAACCTTCCAAAAGCGTGGTATGCATATAACCAAGCAGCTCCTGAACCTTTAAATCTGCTGGATAAATCAGCATAACATAAAGCAATCATTGACACAGTTACCGCAGTACATAGTAAAACAAATATAGCCATTAGATTCATATCATGGTATATTTGCGCAGGAAGTAGAAAAGTACCTGAGCCAATTACTGCATTAATACCTAAGAAATATATGGAAATGAAGGATAATTTCTTGGGTTTTCCATTTGAATTTTTCATGATAAGCCTCGATTCTTATAATCCTCCATCTCCTATTTTAGCAGTATTTATGCAATAAAATAAAAAAACACATCTCTAATTATAATTTTATTAGGGATGTGTCTATATTTAGGATATGTATATAAGAATATTGAGAAAAAAACTACTAAACTTTATTTTTAATATACTGGTTTATCTGAGCATTGAGTAGCCGGATTTTCGATGATTTTTTCAACTACATCAGCAACACTCTTTCTTGAAACTGAAACACCAACATATTCTTCACCCTTTTGAGTAACAGTGTAATTAGTGTCATCACGATCGTTAAGCCATGCCAAACGCATAACAGTATAATCTAAATCAGAGTCTTCAATATATTTATCTAAAAGAACCATTGAATTATCTGGCTCAACTTTTCCACCAACACCATGATCAACAAATTCTACAAAAACAATGTCTTGACCTTTAATAGTTTTGCGTAAGTCTTCTGGATCATTTGCATCCCCATCAATAATAGTTACTTGAGAATTATCTTTCAATCCTGCAAGGCGATCAGCATTTCCAAGAATAAAGTTAAATGAATATCTTTATCATTATTTAAAATATCATTTTCAGCTAAGCGCGCAATTTGACCATTTGCTCCGATAATAGCTACATTTTTTGTCATTATTATTTCCTTTCATTTTTATTCTTTAATTCTTAACTACAGGAAATAGTATAGAGGTATTGATGACTTAATAAAATTACCAAATTAGCATGAGGCTATACGTAATTTATATACTAGATAAAAAGAAAAAAGCCACATTATAGTGACTTAAAAAATATTTTACTTATCAGCAACAATGATTAGTGACTTAATAGCTTCATATTTATCCATAGCTTCATATGCTTCTTGAATGTGATCTAAGTCAAAACGCTTAGTAAATACCTTGCCTGGGTTAATATCACCCTCAAGAACAGCCTTTAACAAAATGCTCTTGTCATAGTAGTAACATTAGCAATACCACCGCGAAGACCAATATTCTTCCAGAATAAAGTATTTGAAGATGGTTCTGTTTGAGGAACACCCACACGACCAATTACCGCACCCGGACGAGCATTTTGCTCTTGTTCACGTTGTGCCACTTTGGTTGTTGCATCGTAACCATCTGGGTAATCCTTTTTAGGAATAATTTCGTAAGTATCACCTTTAGTTTTTTCTTGAATAAAGTCAGCCACTCTTGCGGTGTTTCCACGTGTTAAACCACCACCGTATACACCTTTAGTTCTTGAAAAGTAAACTACTAGTACTTTACCATTTTTACCAATTGTACTTACTTTACCATTTTTCTTTACATTAGTTGAAGATGAACTATTAGTCGGGTTAGATGTAGACTCACTTTGATTTTGTGAATTACGGTAAACGTTAAAGCCGATGATTGCGGCAACTATAACAACGATTACACTGAAAAAAGCAATTATTCTGTTACGCATCTTTTTTCCTTTCTCTACCTTATATTTATCATGGTAAATACAATATACAGGATAAGATGTTTCTAGAAAATTGCTTTTCATTTATACTAGTATTCCTTTAAAGAATAGCAATAAATTATATTTTAGGTAATCTAAAGAGAATTAATAACCAATAAATAGACATTAGTACAATGCTTAATGTAGCAAGAAGCGTTATAGCTTTTTCAAAAGCTCCACCAACTTTATAATGTAAAAATTTTCTGTACCTTTTCTTTTTAGAAAATGGCATTAACCATGCAACTCCTTGTCGACTGAAGCTATCTTCAATTAAATGAAGTAAATATCCAATTACTAGTCCTAACCAGATACTTTCCCAATAATTAGGTGATTTAGACATTGATAATGCAATTGGTGAAAAGTGGTTCATGCAAAAATATAGAATGGTAGAGAAAATAATCCAGCCCAGAAGAGAATGAGTAATACCGCGATGACGTAAAAAAAGACTAAAGTTGATCGGTGATTTTCTACTAGTTGTACTATTGTATTCATCTATGTCTGGCAAAGAAGCACCAACTCCAGTTGCTAATAATAAGACAACATTAGAAACTGGATTAGTCAAAAAGGTATCAGTTGCAATTAATCCTAGTTCTACTACAGCAATACTAAAAAGTCTATGTGATCGAGTTAGCACTTTCTTCACCTCCCTAAACTTCTGTTCTTATTGTAACATACAAAAAGGCCAAATACCTTTTAGTACTTGGCTATATAAAAAAGGTACTCAGTATAATTATAAATTATGTTAAGTACCTTTTTTAATTTTATTATCTAATTAATTTGTTTATTCTGAGATAGCTTATAAGCTCAGCATTATTGTTGTCGTATCTGAAACCATTAATTACACGTTTAGCATTCTTAGACTTAGCCATTTTTCTGATGTATGGCATTGAACTGCTCATGGGTGTTTCCATACTAGTTGTAAATGGAACGATGGTCTTACCACGGAATGAATAATTATCAAACAAAGTGTGGATAATTATTGGTGGTTGCATCCACCATGTCGGGAAGCCAAGATAAATGGTCTTGTATTTGTTCCAGTTGGTAATTCTGCCTCTGATTGCAGGGTGAATATTGTTTCTGCGTTCATTGTCACCACGTTGTGCATAACCATCGTAAGTGGTTGGATATGGATCAGCTGCTTGAATTCTAAAGATGTTTGAGTTAGTTAATCTTTGAATTTCTTCAGCTGCTCTTTGAGTTTTACCTGACATTGAGAAGTAAACAACTAAGCTCTTGCTGTCAGTAGGATTTGGAGTAGCTACATTGGTAGCTGGAGTTTGACTTTGGCTTGGAGCCTTGGCGCTTTTTGCCTTTTTGCTTCTCTTTACAGCACCAATGATAACTAAGAAGTTGTGAAGACCACTGTTTGTAGTATATCTGTAACCTCTAGTTAACTTAGCTTTGTCTTTCTTAACTAAGCGACGCATTACAGGCATTGAACTTGAAACTGGTGATTCAGCACTAGTTGTGAATGGGGTGATTGTCTTACCTTTGAAGCTGTAACGATCAAACAAAGTATGAATGATCATTGGTAGTTGATCCCACCAAGTCAGATAACCAATGTAGATGTGTCTGTATTTTTTAATATTTGGCAACTTGGTTTTGATTGCTGGATGAATATTTCTACGGATTTGGTTTTGTGCTACTCGAGTAGTGGCATCATAATCATTAGGATATGCTTTCTTAGGAGTAATTCTTAATAGCCTGCCGCCAGTTTCCTTTTGAATTTGGCGAGCTGCACGAGCAGTGTTACCAGTCTTAGAGAAATAAATAATTAAACTACTTGATGACTTTTTAGCAGCTTGTACTTGATTTGTTTGCTTACCAAAACTAAATAATGAACAGCTGCTAAAAATCCTAATCCTGCAACAAGGATTTTCTTGAAGGTTTTATGTTTCATTTTCTTGTCCTCTTTCCTTTCCCTTTCAACTGTTTACATTTTTAGTATATGTAGGAGAGGGTAAAAAGAAAATTGCTAGTTAGGTATGGTTGGTATACGTAATGCGTATAGTAGATAATAAAATAAAGACGAGGTTTATCCTCGTTTTTATTTGGTTTTCAATTAACGAAATAGTGTGTCCAAATTATTTGCTGGAGTTGGAAAGGCAAAGGTTAAATTTTCTTCTACAAATTTTTTAGGATCTTTTCTACCAACTAATGGAACGAAGTTATTGATGTCTTCAGCAGCATGAATACTTAATTCTGAAGCACCACGTACTTCACCATTCTTATTAAGGATTACCTTTAGCTTAGCATGAGAATCACTTTCACCGATTGAAAAGAACATATCGCTTAAATCTAAGGTTTTAATGTAGTCTCCTTCTTCCATTTCATCTTCACGAATTCCGACTTGAGCAATTTCTGGATAAGTAAATGCGTTAGTAGCTACAGGTGGATATTGGATAGGATCAGTAATACCATTTTCAACAAAATTAATAATATGATATGCATCTACCCACGCAACTGGGGTTAAGCTTGGTTGACCGTTATCAGCTACATCCCCTGCTGCAAAAATACTTGGAATGCTAGTCTGCATATGTTCATTAACTTTAATACCTTTATTTGGATCAAATTCGATACCAATATCTTCTAAGCCTATTCCTTCAACATTAGGCTTTCTACCTGCTGCATTAATGACTAAATCAGTATCAAAAGTATCGCCATTCTCAGTTGTAACTGTGTATTGCTCACCATCTTTAGCAATTTCTTTAACTGGAGCATTCAAATGGAATTTGATACCCCTGTCTTCCATAATACGTTTCAACGTTCCAACCATTTCTTGATCAAATGGACGGAGCAATCGATCTGAATGTTGTAAGATAGTTACTTCTGCACCAGCTGCTTGCAAAATAGTAGCTAATTCCATTGCCACGTAACCACCACCAATAACGATTGCGCGTTTAGGTAATTTATCTAAATCAAAGAATTCATTGTTGGTAATTGCATATTCATTACCTGGAACATCAAGATCACGTGGAGCCAGACCTGTTCCAATCACAATATTTTTACCTTCATATTCTTGATCGCCAACTTTTACTGTATGTGGTCCAGTAATCACACCTTTTCCTTGAACAGTATCAGTATGTTCACTAGTCATGCTTTTACGTTCGTTTTTGTGAAAGGCTGTCCAAATCTTCTTTTTTCTAGTCACTAATGTAGGCCAGTCAATTTTAGCTGCTTCTTTGATTCCTTTTCCAGCTAAATAATAGCTATTTAAAACAGGACGAACTGTACCTTCCATAAAAATTTTAGGTTGGCATCCCGTATTTGGGCAAGTACCACCCCATAAGCCTTTTTCAATTAATAAAACTTTATTTGTCGTTCTTTCAAGCTTAGCAAGCAAGTGAATTGCGACAGGGCCACTACCTAAAATAATGTAATCATATTTTTTCATTGATAAACTTCCTCATAGCAATATTATTTAATTTAAAAATAGCACTTATTATAAGTAAGTTCAATATAAATGCTTTTATTTTTAAAACAAAAAATCACTCAGTTTTATTAGCTGAGTGATTTTCATTAAAGTAATTACTTAAATAGTTCTTTACCGTAGTGGTTAATAATTCTACTCATTGTTGGAGCATCGTGATTACCACCAGGTTGAGTGTAATATTCCAAGTTACTTCTGTTAAATTGTGGAAGGTTCCACATTGCTCTAATTTGTGGTTCCATTGATCCACTGGTGCCATTTCCAGAACCTACACCTGCAAAAATTTTGAATGAAAGGTTACTATTCTTCTTATCAGCATTTGCTAAAACTTGAGCAGTTCTTTTTGGAGCTGCGCTACCACCATCTGAGGTTACAGTCCAAGAATCACCTGCCATTGGTACGAAGTACTTAAAGTATGGTAAATCATATTGGAAAACGTACCGTGTAGTGATTGAGCCCATTGAGAATCCACCAAAGCTCTATGATTACGGGACTTTTCTAATTGTTTCTTAGTAGTGTTTTTAGCATATGTCTTATAATGTTTTTCAACTGCTGGCACCAAATCATGCATTAATTCAGTTTTAGCAAAACGACGATTTAGTGGATTGTCGTCATAATAATTGCTAGAAACTTGTTTAGAACTTGGATAATAAGTATTCTTTAATTCACCACGATTACTTAAATCATCAAAAGTACGCTTAAAATTACCATCTTGATAAAGTGTCGATCTACCATTATTTACTTCAGTAGAGCCGTGCAACAAATAAAGTATATTGTGTTTTTCTTTTACATTATAATTCTTAGGCAAATAAACAATGGCTTGTTTAGTATATTTCTTCCTATTATGCGTAGTTGTGTACTTAATAATTTCTGATTGACTATCGGTTGATTTTCTCACTGCAGCTTGGCTTTGTCCATTTTCATTTGAATTGGAGGCTACTTGACCACATGCGGCAAGAAGTGATGTAGTAGCTAATAATGTCATTAATATAGATACTTTTTTCTTTTTCATAGTGCTTATCCTCCGCATAAAAGAATTAGTAACCTAATCCTTTAAGCCATGAACGAACTTGCTTATTGTTATTGTCATAGCAAATCCCATTTTTGAAAGTGGCACCATCTTTTTGAGCTAATTGTTTAATTACAGCTTGTGAAGGTCCAATTGGTGTACTAATACTTGTTGTGAATGGAACGACAGTCTTACCTTGGAAATTGTACTTATCAAATAAGGTATGAATAAGCATTGGCGGACGCTGCCACCAAGTTGGGTAACCAATGAACACTGTTTTGTATTTAGAAAAGTTAGGAATGTTTGTTGCTAAAGCTGGGTGAATATTGTTTCTACGTTCACGATCACCACGTCTTGCAGCAGAATCATAATCACCATATGCTTTTTCTGGTTGCAAGCGAATCATTTTAGCACCAGTTTGTTTTTGAATGTATTTAGTAGCATCTTGAGTAGTTCCCGTTAATAAGAAATATACAATCAAAGTATTACTTTTGCTTGCTTTTCCTACTTTAGTAGTTTTAGCTTTGCCGTTAGATTGAGAATTGTTTGAACTTGATGAATTAGAGTTAGCACATGCGGATAAGCTAATTACTGAAAAAACTAAACCTATTGTTAAAAGAGCCTTCTTCCATAATTTCATTTTTATTTACCTACTTTCTAATTAGATCTTCTACATCTGCTGCCCTATTTAATACTTTGACAACATTTAAGCCTTGAGCCCATTCTTTGAAGACTTGTTCTTAATTGCCAACAGTCCCAGCATCAGTATAAAAAGTTGCTACCTTACCTTTGAAACCTTGAATTTTATCTAAGAATGTATGAATTGGTGTTGCGGACATTCCTCCCCATACAGGACTTCCTACCAATATTAAATCGTATTGATTAGGATCTAGATCAAGGTTTTGAATTGTCGGATATTGCTTCTCAGTAATTTGCTTTTTAGCAATATCAAAGGTTTGATACATATCATTATTAAAAGTTCTTCAGGAACCCTTAATTCCAATTCTGTGTTAACTGGAATTGTTTCAGCAATTTGATCTGCTAATTTCTTAGTGTTGCCTGACCATGAATAATATGCAATTAAAACTTTTAATCCTATTTATTGTTTCTCCTCTTTTTCTTTCTCGTTATCGATTTGATGATCTTAGTATATTTCGATATTACCGATAAAAAAATTGCCAAATATCTATGGGGCTATACGTATAAGTTATAGTAAAAATGATTACCAAATAATACTTTACATAATAATTATATTGTTAATATCTAGATTGCATAAACAAAAAATAGCGTCAAGGCTTGTTTTCCTTAACGCTATTAACTGAATTAATTTTTCTTTTTTATAAAACTGCGCCAACGACGATTAATGCTAAACCAATCAAAGTTGAAACAAGTTCACGACCATATTTGTGTTCACCCAAGATTGTCATACCGCCTAAGGTCGAAATAATTACACTCAATTGACTATAAATAAACGCATTAGTTACACCATTCATTTGAGCTGAAATGATATAAGTATATGCACCAATACCAAAAGCAAAACCTGCAAGTACATCAAACCAAGTTGCTTTTTGTTTAAAAGCTACGGCTCTCTTAGTAAAGATTACATATAAGCTTGCTCCAATTAAGATACCAATCATTTGTGGTAAAAACATTGATTGGGCACTAGCTGAAACTGCTTTTGGAAATGCTGAATAAACCCAGTAACCAATAGTAGTTAAAAGTAAGAATAATAAATCTTTACTATTAGTCTTTTGTGATGAAGCTTTTCTAGTAACTGTAGTTAATACAACACCAATTATAATCAAGATCAATGCAAGTGTTCCCAATACATATTGACTAATAGTACTCCATTCACCAAAAATCAGTGCACCGATAATTGTGTTACCAATCAATTGTAAACCAGTTGAAATTGGCATTGTCTTACTTACACCCATTTTAGTAAATGAAACAAATTGACCAATTTGACCAATGGCCCAGAATGCTCCAGAAATCATTGAAAGTAAGAAAATTGATAAATTCATTGAAGGTCTTTGAAGCACTGTAACCAAAATTCCAAAGATAGTTGCTCCGATAGCTACTCCTAAAATTTGATTAGTTGGATGACTATTTTTAACCTTACTTACAATCAATGGAATAATTCCCCAACCAATTGCTGGAAGCAATGCAATAATAATATTCATATCTCGTATTCTCCTTATTAATAATTTTTTAGTATTCTTTATTTCTAAACTCGATGTTCTTAGTATATTGCGATAATAACCATAAAAAAATCACTAAGTATCTATACCGCTATAAACAAAATGAATACTATCCAAAAATATAAATTTTTGGCGTAATAAGAAACCATTATAAAGAAAGCGGTTAACAAAAGCAACTGTTGATCTTTGAAGTGATTTATGTCCTTATTGATGAAATACTGCTAATGCGCGAAAATGGTTACATAATTTCATTAGAACAAAATACGATTCTACAAAGCAGAATCGTATTTTGGTAATAAATTATTTCTTAATCTTAGAACCGCCAAAGACATCAGACATTGGAATAGTATCTAACATTTTATCAATTTCATTGACTTCTTCAGCTGTCATTTTAATTTCACCGGCAGCTAAATTATCCTTTATTCTATTTAAATGACGACTACCTGGAATTAGCACAATGTAAGGTTTCTTATTAATCATCCAAGCCAAAGAGATTTGTGCTGGAGTTGCATTATGCTTATTAGCAATACGTGTTACTAATTCAATTAATTCTTGATTTTTCTTAATTGCTTCCTCAGTAAATTGTGGCATTCCAGCACGCAAATCTCCCTTTGGAAATTTACTTTGCATGAATTCACCAGTAAGTAATCCATTAGCCAATGGAGAAAATGCTACTAATCCGACATTCAATTCTTCCAATAATGGAAACATTTCTTCATATTCACGATACATCATTGAATATCTGTTTTGAATAGCAGTTACTTTAGTTACTTTGTTAGCACGACGTAAGTAATCTGGTGTAGCTTCCGAAATTCCCCAGTGAGTAATTTTCCCTTCTTTAATTAATTGACCCATAACTTGGGCTACTTCTTCTGGAGAAAACTTAGGATCAATACGATGTTGATAATATAAATCGATATGGTCAGTATTTAATCTCTTTAAAGAACCTTCTACTGATTTCCGAATTGCTTCAGGACTAGAATCTACAGCAATTTCTTGAGTAGAACTCTTACCTTCAATATTGTGAATACCAAACTTAGTAGCGATTACTACGTTGTCTCGTACATCATGCAGAGCCTTTCCTACCAATTCTTCATTGTAATTAGTTGATCCATCTGGGTTAACCCCTTGATAAATCTCAGCAGTGTCAAAGAATCTTTCACCAGCATTATATGCTGCTTGAATTGTTTTGATAGCTTCTTCTTCATCCATCGGTGCACCATAAGCGTGTGAAAAGCCCATGCAACCTAAACCAATAGCTGAAACTTTTAAGTCGTCTCCTAAAATTCGAGTTTCCATAAAACACCTCGTCTGTTTCTATAAATTGTTTTGTCATTAAGCAATAACAAGTTTATAGGTATTGAAGAAAGATTAAAATTACTAAAAGTCTATAGCTACTATACGAAAAGTGTATAGCATATTAAGTACATGAAAGAAGTATTATAATTGATATTTATTTGGCAATAATTTTAGGTGAAATATATATGGTTAAGTTCATTAAAGCAGAGGAAAAAGGTCTTCCTAACATTGTTGATATTTATAATCAAATTATTCCGTCAAGATTAGCTACAGCAGATTTAGAACCTGTGAGTGTTTGAATCACGAAAATCATAGTTTCATTCTTTTACACCCACTCATCCAATTTGGGTAATAAAAAATGAAGATAATATCATTGGCTGGGTAGCTTTGGAACCTTTTTACGGACGTTTAGCTTATGAACATACTGCAGAAATTAGTATTTATATTGATAAAAATGTCCAGCATGAAAATTACCGCTATTGTGGCTTATATTTTTAGTCATAATTTACCGAGCCCAAAATTGTTTAAGTCCAAGTGCTTTGAACAATGGAGGCATTTACCTAACGTTGCATTAATGAATGAAAAGAAATATAGTTTGGATATTTTAGGACGTAGATTTTAATTAATTGATATATATTTATTGGTCAATAATTATTTTAAAGAGCATAGAATTGTCTTCTCAGCACTTAATAAACAAGGAAAGCCCGCACAAATATGCGAGCTTTTAGATTTTAATTTAACTAGGGAAATTTATTATGAGGTTTTGCTTTTTATCCACGACCGCCTTGGAATGATGGGAATGATGCTATATTTATAAGATGCTTGATATTACTTATATCCCTTGATAACACAGCTTTTTTATAATTAAGTTATTCTCAGTTATTCCAAGATTTATCAATTTATTCTTTTAACTTTCCTGCTTTTTTCCTGCTTTTTATAAATTCTCTCTTCTCTGAGCTATGTACTTTTCCAGTTGCTCAAGATCTTCTTCAGTAGCCATATTTAAAATAAAACCTTTAGCATTTGAACGCCTAACTATATAATTTTTTCTTTCTTTATTTTTTTCATCCCATTTTTTATTGGCTTTTGCCTTTGCTTTAGAAACTTTCATTAAAACCACACTTTCCAAATTATAAATCCTACTAACAATATTCCTATAACTACTAAAAATCTTTTAGGATAAAAAACTACATTGCCGTTAATTTTTAAATTTTTGCCATTGTGTTTAAATGTGAATCTCTTCATTGTATTTTTCCTTTCTTTCAAATATAATGAAGGTACAAGAAAGAGAGGGAGTTCCGATCCCTCCCCTTGCTGAATTACTTATTCCAAGTAATTTTTATCTCGAAAGTCACGATAAAGAGCTGGATTTTGAAGTGAAGCTCAATCGTGGCTTTTTTCTTGTGCCTTCGTTTTTTCAAGTTGTTCTCCTCCTTTCATCTATTATAATACACGTTTTAACGTGTAACGTCAATGCTAAATTGAAAATAAATGTTGATATATCAATATTTTTAATATATTCAAATTAAGAAATCAGAGCTTAAAAATATAATTAATCATCATAAATAATTTGAGAGCCATAGAATTGCGATCTCAGCACTATATTTTTTATTGCTAAAACAAAAAAAGGCATCTTAGAAG
>JACRYO010002651.1_pt1 | contig 15924 bp, 19 predicted proteins | sample 8023221 | NCBI WGS metagenome assembly JACRYO01 (sample SAMN15823180, study PRJNA655841) | gut metagenome | isolation source: fecal sample D85 from dog with diarrhoea from SPCA | host: Canis lupus familiaris | place: South Africa: Mmabatho, Mahikeng | collected 2019-09 | reverse complement strand
TCGGTATCTTACGGGCGATTGCGGCGCAACCAGATATTGTTTTGATGGATGAACCATTTAGTGCGTTAGACCCCATCTCGCGGCAACAATTGCAAGACTTGGTCTTACGGCTACACGCCCGCTATCACAACACGATCGTCTTCGTGACGCATGATATGAATGAGGCGTTGAAGTTGGGTGATCGGATCGGTGTCATGCAACACGGTCAGTTAATACAAGTCGATACGCCGGCTGTTCTGGCTCAGTATCCAGTGAACGACTTTGTGCGGAACTTCTTTGGCGCGAGCCGAGCTAAAAATGTCTATGATGTCTACGTTGGGCGTGTAGGGCTTATTCAGGGTTATCTCACAGAAGAACCCAGTGTTGCGAGTGGTCGGATTCAATCGTTAGACGTTCAAGCCACGTTACGCACCGCCTTTACGGCATTGACAGATCACGATTATGTGGCGGTCACGGAAAAAAATCGGGTTGTTGGCTATTTGGATCGCCAACGAATCGTGGCTTACTTGAGTCAACATGAAGAAGTATCTTAATCGTCAATTAAGGATGAATCAGTTACACTAGGTTGTGATAATTGATGGTCGCTAATGAATTTAAGGAGGAATTTCGAATGGCGGAACAGTACGATGTTGTTGTGATTGGTGGCGGACCAGCCGGCAATGCCATGGCTAGCGGATTAAAGGCTCAGGGCAAGACAGTGTTGATCGTTGAAGCGGATCTGTGGGGCGGCACTTGTCCTAACCGCGGTTGTGACCCTAAGAAAATCCTATTAGGCGCCGTCGAAGCGCGACAAGCGGCGCAACATTTACAAGGGCAGGGCCTGATTGGTGCGCCCAAAATTGATTGGCCAGCACTGATGGCGCATAAACGAGGCTATACGGATGGCATCAACGATGGGACGTTGAACGGACTAAAGGGACAAGATATTGCGACGTTACATGGTCAAGCACACTTTCAATCCGACAATCAGTTAGCGGTCGGGGATCGACTAGTCAGTGCGACTGATTACGTGATTGCCACTGGTCAGCGTCCGGCGATTCTACCGATTACCGGGCACGAATACTTTAAGACGAGCACTGACTTCTTAGATTTGGACCAGATGCCTAAACGCGTGACATTCGTAGGTGGTGGCTACGTAGGCTTTGAATTGGCAACGATTGCGAATGCCGCTGGCGCTGATGTGCACGTGATTCATCATAATGACCGCCCGTTAAAAGCTTTTGATGCAGATTTGGTTAAGGATTTGATGGCCGCAATGACGGCTAATGGAATCACGTTTGACTTGAATACGGATGTCCAAGCAATTACTAAAACAGCGACCGGTCTACAATTGACAGCTGATAATTTCGAGTTGACAACGGATCTGGTCATCAGCTCAGCGGGACGGATTCCGAACGCGGACCAGTTAGGTCTAGCCAACGTGGGCGTTACCTTTGATCGGCATGGGATTCAAGTCAATGATCATTTGCAGACGGCCAACCCGCACATTTATGCCATTGGGGATATCAGCGATACACCGGTACCGAAGTTAACGCCAGTTGCAGGTTTTGAAGCGCGTTATCTGGTCGGTGAGTTGACGCATCCCGGCGCAGCAATAAAGTATCCCGTTGTGCCAACGCAGGTTTTTGCAGCGCCCAAGTTAGCGCAAGTCGGGATCAGCGCGGCCGCGGCGACTGAGCATCCAGATGAGTATCGTGTCAATACACTTGATATGACGAAGTGGTTCACTTATTACCGCTTTGGCGCACAACAAGCCCAAGCTAAAGTAGTGGTTGCTAAATCGAGTGGGCAGGTTGTGGGTGCTACCCTTCTAAGTGATGTTGCCGACGAGATGATTAACTACTTCACGTTGTTAATTGAAAAACACGTGACTTTACCAGATTTACAACGGTTGGTATTGGCTTACCCAACGCCGGCTAGTGACTTACAATATTTGTATTAATGTGTGGTTGAATTAAATCAACGTCCTCGCAAAGTGTTAAACTATGAAACCCCATATGAAGTATTTTTTGACAAACCGTTGCACTTAGTTTGACAATTCGCCGGATCAATTTAGATCCAGCCAAAGGGACTGAAACTAAGAAAAAGCGACCGTGTTTAGTTGTGAGCAACGATCACTATAATCGCTATTTTAATACGGCGCTAGTTGTACCAATCAGCACTTCTGACAAATATCGCACCCTAGAAAAGTATGTTAAATCTCCGTTATTTATCAGGATAGATAAAGGGAAAATTCACGGAACAGCGCTCTTACAACATGTCCGTGCTGTCGATCCCACAAAACGATCAGATGGCGAAGTTGTGGCCGCTTTATCCCAACAAGAAATTAGTTCGATTAGTACAAAGGTCCAACAATTTTTTTAAAAAACAGATGTTATTTATTGATAAAAACAAAAAATAGCCCCCAATGTCTACATTATAGATATTAGGGGTTATTCTTTCAATGTTTTTGAGGGTCTATTTTGTAAAAATACCTCCTTGGCTAAGCCAATGTGCGCCCTATGCGGTTGCATGTTAGCAAGAAACTGCAACTGATAATGATGCTATTCACGCTATCAGTATAATAGTTTAAAGTCATATGAGTATGAATAAGTGGGGTTGCACACCACCTTGCCCCCAAAGCAACTACAATCGTTCGTCATCGATTGTCAAAAGCAAGGTCGATTGTGCTTCGTACAATGCCACCTGTCAAGGGCGACCTCAAAATGCAGGTTTATGGCGGTTTAAAAATGTAGGTTTTAGGCGGTCAACCGACACCTTTCAATCGGTATGATTTGCCAGTAATTTTGACAACGTGAACGTGGTGAACTAGTCGATCCAAGATGGCTGCGGTCACTGTTGGATTTTGAAATATCTCAACCCAGTTCGAAAGATCTGTGTTACTGGTGATAATGGTGGAACGCCGTTCGTACCTCGCATTAATCAGTTGAAACATAAGGTTGGCTTCGTCATGATCAATCGGTAGATATCCAATTTCGTCAATCACCAATAAATCATAACGGGCATAATGGTTAATGCTACGGTCCAGCTCTCCTTTCTCGTACGCGATCCGCAGTCGCATTAGGAGTTCATGACAGTTGATGAATAGTGTCCGCTTTCCTTGACGACAGGCTTCAATACCAATGCTGATGGCGAGGTGGGTCTTGCCGACCCCTGGACTGCCAATGAAGACTAGATTTTCTTGCTTGTCCATGAAAGCCAAGTCTTGGAAACCAAGCACCGCTTGCTTATTGATGTTAGGTTGGAAGTCAAAGTCAAATGCCTTCAACGTTTTTTCCTGCGGAAACCGTGCACGATGAATGATTCGCTGCACCTCTTGTTCACCTCGCCAGTGTATCTCAGCTTCGGTCAGATTAAGCATCGCGTCGGTAAATGAAAGCTGTTGCTGATTGATTTGGTCGATGTAGTCCGGTAAATAGGCATACATTTTATCCAATCCTAACGTCTCTAAATTAGTCAATAATTCTTGAAATTTTGTCATTGTCTTCACCTCACACTTGGTCATAGTCGCTTAGATGCTCTTCAATATAGCGCTGTATATCCTCAGTGCTACGGCCTTTAAGTAGGTCTGAACCAAGAATTTCAACTCGATCATCTGCGTTATAATTGAATTGATGTGTCGTTATGTCGTGCGCACGAATCAACTCTCCGTTATAATAGATTTGGATATGTTGCTCATCATCGGTAAGCTCTATGCCAACAGTGCGACCGATGTAGCGCGGATCTACGGAGTACTTGCATTTGCGAAAGATCACCATCGATTCTTTGGAGACGATACGGGTAATATCTTCTTCGAAATAAGGAACGAGTAGGTCGTCTGGTAGCTCGTGTAGGTACTCTTTTTCTTCATCTTTCCATTTGTAAATCGGGATCTCATTTGTAGCTTGCGAGACCTCGCGGTTGAGGTCATAACACAGCTCATCAACGATGTTGACCAAATCAACGCCATCGCTAAACTCATTGTTATAGACGCGTAGGCGTTCTGTAGTGCGAGCTAACGCTTCAACCACACCTTTGGTTTGAGGCCGGAAGATGCGACAGACAATCGGCTGATACCCGGCATCTTGACTGAACTGCTTAAAACGTTCGTTCAACACGACGTGTTGACCAATATCCGACTTAGCGTGATCAACAACTTGCTTCATGTTATCAAACCAGATTTCCTTGGGGACGCCACCAGTGTGATAAAAGGCGTCGTCCATACAGTTGAACAAGGTATCTTGGCTACGCTCGAAGATCAGTGTGATGTATTTCAGTTTTGAGTAGGGCAAGACGTACAAGAATATGTTGAATGTGAAGGGCTTGCCTTCGTTGTTGTAAAGCGTCATCTTCTCTTTCCAATCTACTTGTGCTGAAAGTCCTGCTGTATGTTCAACTCGGATAGTGGCCTTCTGTACCTGATGAGTCTTGTATTTGGCACAGTAGTCACGAACGATGGAATACTTGCCAGTAAATCCGTGCTTGACGATGAACTTGTAGATGGCCATCGCCGAACAGGGAATGTTGAGTTTTTCGTCAATTTTGGCTTTGAACGGATCGAGTTTGCTAGGTCGTTTAGCTTTTGGTTCAGGCTTTGTCTTTGGTTGCTTAGCCTCCTCATAGGCTTTTTTGACGGTGCGATAATCGCAGTTATATTGGTCGGCAATGGCAGCATAGTTGGGTTTCATATCTTCAATCATAAATTTTCTAACTTCCTCTCGAATATCTTGTCTCACATCATTGTCCTCCTTGGATCCGATGTGATTCATGATATCAAAAAATGTAGGAAAACCGACAATTTTCAATCGCCATTTTCCTACATTTTACGACCGTCATTAACAGCCACCAAAAGTCAAGCACACCTTGCCTTTTTTTATTAAAAGGACAACAAAAAATCCCATCAAGCAATCGTTTCGCGTAAAGAAAGCTGACCGCTTGATGGGGGTAATTGAAGCCAAGTTAGAAAGACAATTTCACATTCATTCGTAAGTGAGAAAACTAGGAATGGCTTGGGTTTAAATAACTAAAAATATAAGCATGTTTACTGGAACTGTAGGTTACAAAAACGAGATCTGTATTTATCTCTTTTAAACTCTTAGGAAAGAGAGCAGTACCACTTATTTTAGATAGTTTTTCATTAGTCGGTCTTACTAAAGAAGACTGACTTCTGCTTGTTAGATCGTTTACTCGTTTGCTATCTAACATATCTACATGCATTGCTCGTTTGTTTACCAAGTAACAGTTATCTAAGATGTTGTCTTGTATTTTAGTTGCACTAAGTGCTGGCTTGAATTTTAGAGTGTACGTAATGGTTTGTTTTACCGGATTAACATGACGATTAGATATTTGAACTTTACTTCCCATGAAGTTCATGGATTTTTTGTAGATTCTATTTTCAATATGCAAATCAGCATATTTCTGAACATTATTTCGTTGAGATAATCCATATATATATATACTACTGACAATTATTATTAAACCGATGAAAATCCATGTTCCCAAAGAAAAAGGTTTACGAGATTTTATCAAAGTCTAACCTCCTTGAGCTGTCTCAATCCGTATTTTACCATCATTAATCTGAAAAATATGGTCACTAGACCTTTTTAGAAAAAACTCGTCATGACTAGTTAGTAAGACAGTCTTTTGTTCTTTTTTTAGTTGTTGAATCAAGTCAACTAAGAATAGTTGGCCCTTCTTATCTAATCCATTAGTTGGTTCATCCAAAATAATTATGGGATCGTCATTAACCAATGCACATGCGATACTTAACCGTTGTTTCATTCCCAATGAAAATGCCTGGACCTTACGGTGGTCATACGGATCTAAACCAACTTTGGACAAAGCGGTACTAATAACTTTAGATTGATTTAATTGATGATGTTTTAGTAATAGCTGTAGGTTGGTTTGTGAATCAAACATCGGTAATAGTCCTTCTTCACCAAAAGAAAAGCCAACATTAGAAGCGAACATTTGGTCTTTCCTAATCTTATAGCCTTGAACTGTGATGTTTCCAGTATTGGGTTTGACAAATCCAAGTATGGCTTTTAAAAGGATAGTTTTGCCAGAACCATTTGGACCTGAAATGCCATAGATATGATGCTGATCTATTGTCAAAGATATATTATCTAGGATAAGTCTATGATTTATTTTTTTTGTAACGTTCTTTAATTCGATAATTGGCATAATTTGATACCCTCTCATAAAAAATCAATTCTATTCAACTGATAATATGTTAAGAATAGACAGGCAAGACTAAAAGTAATTGTCTTTAAAAGGTCCCCAAGAGAAAAGGAGATGAATCTTGCTAACATAGTTTGACTGATAAATGTTGGTACTCCAAATAGAGATGTTACCATTAAAAGTGTAAGTAGGCCAATTAACACATATACTGGCTCAAATAATATTGATAACAGGGCATATGCGTAAGCAACTGCTAGTAGATTCAAATATACATATAACTTAAACTTGACAGATAGAACACTAATTGTTAAGGGAATATAAATAACAGAAACACTCAATCCCACAAAAATAAAAATCAATAATAATATTAGATCACGTTTAGCTCTGAAAAATCGTGGATATGATTTTTTAATAAAATATGAGACGCTGTCTCCGATAACCAGTGCAGGCAAAATCAATTGAAATATCCAAAAGATTGGAATGGTTCGTAAAGTTCGGCCTACAGGGATTCCGTAAAAAAGTGTGATACCCCCCTTAAAGGTAAAGAGAAAACACTCAATTAGTATACCAGCTAGCAATCGCCATTTAATTAATGAGAAAATATATCTTATTTGTTTCAGTATGAAATAGTAAAATCGCTTTGTCGAATTAACCATTCAATAAATATCTCCTCTAACACAATAGTAAAGATTAGCATTAAAAAATTTAAAAAAACTAGAAGAAAAGATAACCTCGATACATTTAGAATGTTTACCAAACCCAAGAATGAATAGTTCTCATGAAAAAAAGTAGTATTGCATAGGTTTAAAAGAATTAATAATATTGTAAAAACAAAGGTTGTTGTAGTATTCTTTACTAAATTTTTCACAGATATAAGCACAAAGGTTGTACTTATTAGCCATCCCTGAAATTGAATGAAGATAATACCACCTAGGAATTCATTACTTGCGCTTATAGTATGCGCAAGTAATGAGCTTCTAAAGTAAAATAATGCGATGATTGCTGTGACAATTTCAATAAAAACAAATTTTAATTGGTATCTCCAAACATCTTTCCAAATTTTTAGAGTTATTTGCTGTGGTGTCTTTAACTGGTATAGGTATTTTATCGGAATCTTGGGTATAACCATTGTCGCTTGTATTAAAATCCACGGAAAAAGCATTAGGTTAAATTGGTTTTCTTGTAAGAAAGAAAGAGTTAAATTACGTATTAAACCAGTGTTTTTAGCGGCGCCACTACTAAAAAAATTGAATGTGAGCGCTAGAAGGATAGTTAAATTAATACCTAGTATGATAACTGACCACATAGTTCTTTTGGGACTTTTAGATAGAAGTTTTGTGGTATATTCCATAGATGATGCCCCCTATTAGGAGTATAAGGATAATGGCCATTAGGACTAACAAAGATGTTAGATTAGGCAATGGCATTGGACTAGATGGCATCGTAATATAAATCGGAGAGTATATTACATTTGGAAAAGATGCTGCCAAAATAGTACTGCCGAGAGCTAATAAGAACGAAGCACTAATCGCTACATAACGATTTCGGCTAACAATTCCAATAAACATGCTGAAAAGGGCATATAAGCCACTGATGAAGCCTATCAATAGAATATACAAGATAACAACAAGTATTGGATTTTTATAGTATTGATCTGCCCAGTAGGTAAGTGTGCTTCCTATTGGGCCTAAGCCAACGCCATCACCACGATTTAGGACCATATTAGGAGTTACATTAGGAAATAACCAGAGTACAAGTAGATAGTCTAAAGATAATGGTAAAGCAGCTGTTATAAATCCGTATAAATATGTTACGAGTAGGTTGCTTTGCATATAAGCTTTTAACGATTGTTGCACTAATCTTAAGTTGAAGCCATTCTTTATATCTTCCTGGGCTATTAGTCCTGGGCCAAGTGAAGCTAATAATGGTAACAAAAAAAAGAAGAGAGCTGGATATGTCATATCTACAACGAATCCAATCCATTGGTTGCTCGAAGTATAGTCAAGTGTATAGCCGTCTAGAAAACCAATTCTAGGAATTTCTTGGAAAATTATATGCAGTAGGATGATTACAAGCGCAATAATCAGACCGATTGCATATCTAAAATGAAACCATCTTCTAAAAAATATCATGTTAAAAACGCTCCTTAAAGTGAGCAAACGAACTGACAGACTAGTATATACTAATCTGCCAGTTCGTTTAATTATCTTTAATTAATCTGCAGACCAGCTGCCGTAAGCGTGTCCATTGCTGTAAGAAGTTGACGCAATCCAAGCATTATTACCTGTCCCGTAACTTTCAACTAGGTAATTTGTTAGTTTGTATTTACCCGTATAGATTTTCCTTGCTGGACCAACAGAAACATTACCTGTTCGACCGGCTTTATAACTATGTCCCCAAGGAACAGCTGTATAGTACGTAACACTGTTTGAAGTTGAATTCAAATGGTATGCACTTTTCGTCCATTTTTGCTGCCGATACGTATTATCGTACGGGCTATTCCATCTAAACTCAAAATGAACGTAGCTTGCATTGTAGGCGTCTGCACGATTAGCAATCCCTAAAGAGAATAAAAGGCCCGCTAATAATGTTAGTATAATAAACTTACCACTAACCCGCTCTAGACTAACAGATTTTCGAATATTGCTCATGTATAGTCCCTCCGTTTAGTAAAACAAAACAGTAACTGAAAATATCTATTATTAGATCAATAATATTTCAATAAACCTGATTAAATTATATATCTGTTTGGCAGATTGTAAATTCAAATGCACAGCCTCGGTAGATAAAAGAATATGAAGATCTTTCAGTGGTGTGATGAATTATACCACTGAAGAGAAATCTCCATTGGTGGTTTTCATTGAATTAGTGTTCATCTTCTGACTTAGTTATTTCAGCCATGTAGCCTACTACCGAGCGTTTATGCTTTGAGGTGGTGACGGTAAAGACTAGCCCCATTTTTAAAATTATTTAGCATTAAGAGCCATTAATATATGAGATTCTGTTTTTTTATTTATGATTGTTAATTGCAATAATATAATTGTGTAAATTATTGAGAGTTACGATTTTTAGTCAAACACTCCCAACTAGAGTCGGGAGTGTTTGACTAAGTGTTGCGAAAAAGTGTTCAAATAAAATCAAATGTGTTAAACACTTTGGCGTAAATTAGTGAGCCACTTTTGACAAAAAGCAGGGCACTATTTATTTAATTTGCGCATACTTTTTTGATAATATTTTTTAACATTGGCAAGTTCTATAATTAATCCGAACAAAAATTGATCAGATCAAAGTCTATTTTTGCCATCTATATTCGCCATAGGAACGAGGTGCCAATGAATATTCAATTGACAGTTATGATTGTTCTCTCCGAAAAGGACCAACTTTCGCCAGGTAATACGGCTGAAAGCCTTTCCTGGTATGGGTACAGTATATTACATACCCAACAACACTTTTCAAGCAAGAATAGCCGCTACCTTTAAAACTCTCCGCGATAGAAGTATATCATATGTTGAGACGCGTGTTCTAAGCCTTCGTTCCGTTTTCACCTTGATTAACTATGTTAATATGAAGGTATATACTAACATAAAGGGTGACGTAAAATGGCAAGCAAGACAATATCTTCAATAGCTAAAGAGTTGAATTTGTCACGTGCAAGGGTTTATCAAATTATTGATATGCTTGATGACAACGAAAAACCCTCAAAAGACAGCAATGATAGATATGTAATTGACGATAGTGCTGTCAATGCTATTCGTAAATACTATGCAAACAGTAACACCAAGGCTAAACAAGAAAAAACGTCACCAATTGACGATAAAGTTCTTGATATAATGCGACGTCAACTAGACGAAAAGGATAGACAAATTGAAAAGCTAACTCAATTACTTAACCAGCAACAACAACTCAACCTGTCTACTAACCGGCAAAATGAAAAATTACTTGATACCACTACGAACAACAACCCCTCACAGGACGATAACCCCTCGCAAAACGACGATACAGACGTTTTAAAGCCTACCGAGAGTAATTCTAAGGGGGAAGAAACTAAAACACTTAAAAAGGGCTTATTCGGCTGGCTAAGACGTTAAAAATACCCCTTTGTCATATTATCGGCAAAGGGGTATAATACTGTTTGTAACTAAATTGAATAGACAAAAAAATTCCCTCGGTCGGCACCGGGGGAACACATAACTCTTACCAAAGTTTATGTGTTCATTTTACCTACTATTGTAAGATTTTTCAAGTAGGTAGAGTTGAATTTTTCTGGATCACGGGGGAGCCAAGCCCCGTTACTGGAGTGGCAACATTCTAGCCAAGCCAACTAATCTTACCTTTCGAGGATTGACAGCCGGTTAGTGGAGCTAATGAAACAAGTCGACAGGTCAAGTGAGAGCCGCCGCTATAAACTCCCACTAGGAATTAACCTATACTTGTATTTAGGTTGGTTCCGAACGGTGGCCCCACGTACGGGGCGGGCGGTAAAGCAGTACGAAAGTACAGGGCGATTACGCAAGGCCAGTGATCCAAACAACTAAAAATAAATGATTGCTGGCACCTATCAAGGGTGCTTTTTTGATAGGCTAAATTAGTTAGGCTAATCTACAAGCGCAATAGTAACAATACAAGTGTTTTTACGTGACGGTGATTCGTGACGAACAACAAAAAGTTTTCTTCTTCGCAAAACAAGGGGAAAACTATATCCCGCTCAGGATCAAGCGCTCTGAACAGCAAAGGGCGAAACCAAAGTCAAGTAAACTAAGGAGTATACAAGATGAAAAATATTAACTTCAATCGTTACTTTTATAAAACATGGTCTTTTTGGCTTGGCATTTTAACAGTTATTGGGTTAATTGGCGATCCTATAGTACATTATCAATCTTCTGTTAGTCCATGGATTATGATAGTTATTGCGATTGTCTTATTTTTTGAAGCTTTTGTTAATAGAAAATCTTAGCTTATTTCACTAACTTTTCTAAAATAAGAATGCTGTTAAATTAGGCTTTGGCCTGATCGTTTTACCTAGACCAATTTGGATTCACAAAGTTAGGGTAATGAAACGTTGAGTTTACGGGTTACTGTGATTAATGGGGATTATGTTAACTAGTGTAGCTTATTTTGCTTAATGAATTTTTGAGTATCTTTCTGGTCTATACTGTATGGCTGGGTTTTAGTTTGGGCATTATATATTTTTATTTTGTGATGGTGATGGTCGATAAGGTAGAGGTTTTGGTTTAGTAATGTTAACCCCGGTCGTTGCTAAGGTCAAAATCAAGCCCGTGGTTAGGAAGCCTTCGGGCACGCCCTCAGGCAGAGTTAACAACGACTAGTATCAGAACTAGTCCTTACTATTTCTTTTTTGCAGTCAATTTTTATTATTGACGGTAAACACGGACATTAGAAACGCCTCCGGAACGACTCCAAATACTTAATCACCTGCCTTGTGTAACTTTGCTAAGATGGAACTCGACACTGAGGCAAAAAGCGAGCCTATTAAACTAAATATTTCAGCCATGGAGAACAACCTCCTTTGTAATAACACGAGACGTGACGCTTCACTATACGTTATTAATTAACGATGAACAAGGGCATATTGTATTTTTAAAAATACAAGTATACCTATAACTTAATTATAATATAAAGTTTGATATAACAATATTAATAGATGTATACCAATGTAAAAATTATTGTCAGCGCTCAAGAGTAGATGATGCAAGCAACCATGGTATTTGGAAATTTGACCATTATAGACGATTTAAGCCATTTTAAATCATTATGGCATAATTAATCAATGAACGATTTAAAACAGCTCAAAACTAATTTTTGGCAAGTATAAAGGCTAATATTTTTGAAAGTCCTTTACAAAATGCTGAAACACAGTTGATTGGTCTTGATATTTCAGCGTGCTAGTAAATTGTTTTAGTTCTTGATAGTGCTTTTCAGTGCTTAATAGCTGTTGTAATCTCTGTTCGGTTTTAATTTGATCGCCATGGTCATCAAGCAATTTTTCTAATAAAGCGCCTTTTTCGATTAATCGCTTAGTCCGAGCTTTGCGTGCTTGCTGACTAAGCCGGTTACGTAAGACCCTTTTTTTAGCTTTGAGTTGTTTTTGCTGTTCGTCTAGTTTAGCAATTCGAGCTTCCATTTTCTTAATCTCTTCATTGGATTCTGGCATTTTTCTAACTCCTTTTAACTTATTAAATGTTCTACAAGTGAAGTATACTGTTTACAAAACAAGAATGCTATACTGGTCTTATGAATTAGTTGCCCCCTGCTAAGGGCGCACTTATATGTACGCTACGCATACATATTGTTCGCTTACGCTCATGTGCTCGCTCCGCTGGGGCTACCGCCGGTTGCCTTGCCGGCAGGACAGAATCAAAGTCAAGTGCATTCGATTTTTGTTTTTTTGATTTTAGGCGGTTCTCCTCCGCCTGATCAAAAAATAAAATCTCACAAAATCCCGTTCATCAAAAGTCGCCTTTAGGCTCCTAATGATGAACAGAATTTTGAGGGTCACCCCCATAAGTCAAAACCAAGGTCAACGTCAGAATCGGAGGTCAACGTCATGGCAATCTACCACCTATCACTCAAAACCATCAGCCGAAGTAAAGGCCAGTCGGCCGTAGCTTCGTCAGCTTACCGTTCTGGCAGTAAGCTCAAAGACCGTGAGACCGGGGAAACTAAAGACTTCACTAAAAAGCATGGTGTTGCATACAGTGAGATACAACTACCTACGCAAGCACCAGCAAAATACAAAGGTCGAGAAGAACTCTGGAATGCCGTTGAGGAGAAGGAATCTAAGTCCAATTCACAACTTGCACGTGAAGTAGAGCTGGCATTACCGGCAGAACTTGAACGTCCAACGCAGATAAAATTAGTGCATGACTATGTACAAACAAACTTTGTCGATCGTGGCATGTGTGCCGATTGGTCAATTCATGATAAAGAGGACGGCAATCCCCACGCCCACATCATGTTGACGACCCGGGCAATCAAAAAAAACGGTACCTGGGCGCCGAAGCAGAAGAGCACTTATCTCCTAGACGAGAACGGGGCTAAAGTCCCGCAAATCGATCCTAAAACGGGGCAGCAGAAAATTGGAGCCCGTGGGCGGAAGATGTGGCAGCGCACTACCGAATCTTACACGGATTGGAACGACCGTAACAACGCCGAAATTTGGCGTAAAAGTTGGGCCGAGAGCTGTAACCAGTACTTGGCTCCGGAAAATAAAATTGACCATCGAAGCTATGAACGCCAAGGTGTGGAACAGATACCGACTATCCATGAAGGGTACGTGGCCCGTGAGATGGGCGACCGCTCGGAACGAGTTCAAACCAACATCGACATCAAGGCGAGTAACCGTGAGTTGAGCGGTCTAAGCGCCACCATTGCCAAAATTCAAGAAGAAGCCAGAAAGCTGTTCCGCCAGATTGCCGAGCTAACCGAGCTCATCAGGAAACGAGCACAGGAAAAGGCGGAAGCCAAACGGCAGGTAGAACAGCTTGCCCAGACAGGACCAGCTCAGCCGGAGCCAGCGGAACCCACGCCGAACGTGGCAGACAATTTCTTGAAGAAACTCAATGCTGACAAGGCGAAACAAGCTAAGTCGGCACCGCCGGAAGAATCCGTGGCGGGAGATTTCTTGAAGAAGCTCCACTCGGATAGGAGTAAGAGGCAAGACCATAAATATCGTGAGCGAACGCATGACCAAGGAGGGCCGAAACTATGACGGAGAACGAACAGGCACTAGTACAACTTTTAAAAGCGTATGATAACGGGGAAATTGACTTTACGAAAGTCCCTGCCATTCGAGCAATTGTCCGACAAGAAGTCGCCCGACAGGTGGCCCAATCGGTCAATCCCGCCGAGATAAAGGAACAGGCCAGCCTGCAACTAAAGAACGACCGAACGAGCTATAACGAGCAAGTTAACAATATTTTGAAACAGCAAGGTGCCCGATTACAGGAGCAGGCTAGCCATCTAGACGTGGAGGGGGTCAAGCAGCAGTTGCTGGCCGACATTGACCGGCGTAGTAAGGCGGTCAATGAAGCACAGGCCGAACTGGACGACGAACGGGAAAGACTAGCAGAACGAGAGAAGAAACAGTTCTGGCGGGAGCTGATACCGAACCTTGCCGGCGGTGTCGTGAGCCTGTTTTTTGCCGTCATGATTCTGTTGTTGTTCAAAGCGCTTCTCTGGGACGGTGTTTGGCGTGGATTAGGACTTAACAAGCTCACTGATTTTGTGCTGACGTTGGCGAGATCACACCCTTTCGGCGGGAGTATTCTTGGGTTGATTCTAATGGTGCTGATTGCTGGCGCCATCATTGTCAGTTTCTGGGGGATGGTTGAAGCTGTAAAGACGCTGACGGACTGGGATACAGAAAAGCTCATGTTTTGGCGACATGACCGGTACTGATAAAGGAGAATTCAAATATTGATCAATTGAGTTTAAGGGGATTAACCAAAATCAATTTTATCTAACATATTTTCGGTACTAGCTTGATCTAAGCCTAAATAAGTTAGTGTCATGGTTTCACTGGAATGGTTTAACAAGTTCATGACGAGCCCAATATTATAATTTGATTGGGTGTAGACGCGGTAAGCACCAGTCTTACGCATTGTATGCGTGCCTAAGTAATTAATACCTAACAAGTCACCAGTCTTACTCATTATTTTATAAAATTGCTTTTCAGTAATGTGTCGATCGGGGTGTTGAGTTGAAGGAAATAACCAAGTTGAGTGTAGTTTTTGTTTCTGGTACCAAGCTTGATAAGTTAAAAGATCAGTTTGAATTGGTTTTAGGTAGAGCAAATTAGCTTTACCAGTTTTTTTGTCGTGTATAAACGCATTCTGACGCACGGTTCCATTTTCGTTAAAGACATCGGTCCAACGAAGGCGCATAACATCACTTACCCGTAACAAGGTGGCTTTGCCAACCTGAAAAATCGTGTAGTTACGACGACCAGCTCTAAAATTGTGTAGTAAGGTATCTTGTACTTCGGTCAGGACGTTTGAATCTTTGATTGGTAAGACGATTTGTTGCATAGTTTTAGCCCCTTTTTTTGAGATATTAAAGCAGTTATGTTATTATCTTTGTAAGGAAAAAGTAAGGAGATGGTATTGTGAGTGCAGGTAATGTAACTAAGGTTAGCTCGAAGATCACAAGTAAAAATCAGATTACAATTCCTAAAACAGTACGTGAGCTGTTAAAAGTTCGGTCTACTGACACAATTGAATGGCAGATTGAGCCAAATGGTAGAGTAATGATTGTTCGTAGTAAACCTGATCTATGGCAACTTGTTGATGAACAGGAAAAAAAGTTCGGAAATCTCAGTACCACGGAGTTTGATTGGGGTAAGGACATAGAAAGTGAAGACTTTGATTAATGAAATTAAAACAAGGCGGTATTTTGTGGATTAATTTAGATCCAGCAAAAGGGACTGAAACTAAGAAAAAGCGACCGTGTTTAGTTGTGAGCAACGATCACTATAATCGCTATTTTAATACGGTGCTAGTTGTACCAATCAGCACTTCTGACAAATATCGCACCCTAGAAAAGTATGTTAAATCTCCGTTATTTATCAGGATAGATAACGGGAAAATTCACGGGACAGCGTTATTACAACATGTCCGTGCTGTCGATCCAACAAAACGATCAGATGGCGAAGTTGTGTCCACTTTATCTCGGCAAGAAATTAGTTCAATTAGTACAAAGGTCCAACAATTTTTCTAAAAAGCAGATGTTATTTATTGATAAAAACAA
>JACRYO010000274.1_pt1 | contig 16073 bp, 19 predicted proteins | sample 8023221 | NCBI WGS metagenome assembly JACRYO01 (sample SAMN15823180, study PRJNA655841) | gut metagenome | isolation source: fecal sample D85 from dog with diarrhoea from SPCA | host: Canis lupus familiaris | place: South Africa: Mmabatho, Mahikeng | collected 2019-09 | reverse complement strand
AAGCATATCCGCGATTTGCCAAGCAAGCATTTGTGATCAAACCGAAGTCTACGAATTATGGGCTAGGAATCACTATCTTCAAAGATGGAGCAAGCTTAGAAGATTATCAAGCGGGATTAGCTATCGCATTTAGTGAGGATGCTTCTGTTTTAGTCGAGGAATTCATGCCGGGAACGGAGTACCGTTTCTTTGTGATTAACGGTGAGGTCCAAGCTATCTTGCTTCGAGTCCCTGCAAATGTCGTAGGGGACGGTGTGCGAACAGTAGAGGAGTTAGTTGCTGAAAAGAATCTTGATCCGTTACGAGGAACGAACCATCGTGCACCATTGGAACTGATCCAACTGGGAGAGTTAGAACAATTGATGTTGAAGGAACAGGGATTAACGGTATCTTCTGTACCCACAAAGGACCAAATCGTTTATTTGAGAGAAAATTCAAATATCAGTACAGGAGGCGACTCCATTGATGTGACGGATGAATTTTCTGATGACTATAAACAAATTGCAGTTTCAGCGGTGGAAGCATTAGGCGCAAAAATCAGTGGAATCGATTTGATTATTCCAGATAAAGAAGTAGACCCTGAGAAAAATCCAACTGCCTATGGAATCATTGAAGCGAACTTTAATCCAGCGATGCATATGCATGTCTATCCGTTTGCAGGAAAAGGCAGAAGACTGACAATGAATGTTTTACAATTGTTATATCCAGAAATTTTTGAAAAGTAACAGAGCGAAAAAACACATTTATATCTTCTGCTAGACCGAAATAATTGGGGCAGAGGAGAATGTGGGACAAATCTAAAAATCAGTTTTGCTACAGGCTCTGATTCCGAATAAAACGACCGCCAAAAGTTAGGATTCCTGACTTTTGGCGGTCGTTTCAGTTGGGAAAATACTTATTTGAATTAAAACAAGCGATCCCATAAACTTTTCTTTTTAGTTTCGGGTTCTTCTTTTTCCTTTTTTTCTTCTTTGGGATATTTTTCTTCTACGTCAATGACTGGCTCATTCACCGCTTGTTTCGCAGCTAAGAGTAACCCAATGCTGTCTGGAGCGTCGGAGACAAAGTCATTGACGACTGTAAAACGGATATTGTTCTTCGTTGCAAGCTGGATGTATTGATTTTGGATCGCAATTGGGGTTTCACCATTCAAGAGAATCGTTGCATCAGGCTGCTTTTCAATTTCTTCAATGAATTTCTCCTTGTTTGTCGGATCTTTCATCTCAGCGATCGTCATACTCAAATAACAACGTTCACGAAAAGTACCTAAATATTTGTGTTGTTCCTCGGGATTTACTAATGGGGTACCATACATTCCTTTGTCTAAATGGCTTTGTACATCGTCTTTTGACATCGGATTTTCCTCCTTCTCAGTTCTTCTAATAGGATTATAACATAGAAGATGAAAATGCCTTAAAAAAGAAAAAAGCGGTTGCTTTTGTTCAAACCTTCACTTAGAATAAGAATGAGAATCATTATCAATTAGAAGCGAGGAGGATTTTATGCGGTACTTTTGGTTAATTACTGCCTTGATTGGACTAGGCTGCTGTTCCTTATTTATCGGTGTATCAAATGTACAGTTTTCTGACCTGATTCATTTAAGGGGACAAAGTACCCAACTTTTTTTAGCGACTCGCTTCCCTCGAACGATTTGTTTGATCTTAGTTGGAGCGACAAGTAGTATTTGTGGACTGATCATGCAGCACTTGACTCAAAATAAATTTGTTTCACCAACGACTGCGGGGACGATGGATAGTGCAAGATTGGGAATTTTAGTCGTTATGTTATTTTTACCTCAAGCACCTTTACTTTTACGTTCTCTGACAGCTTTTTTCTTTGCTTTCGTAGGAACACTTTTATTTTTATCTTTTGCACGGTTATTTCCGCAAAAAAATCAGCTTATGCTCCCGTTAGTCGGAGTAATGTTGGGGAATATCATTGGTTCTGTAGCGTCTTTTTTTGCTTACCAATTTCAATTGGTACAAAACATGTCTTCATGGCTACAAGGAAATTTTGCGACGATCATACGTGGTGAGTATGAATTATTGTATGTAACGGTTCCTTTATTGGTGGTTATTTACATCTTTGCGTACCGCTTTACCATTGTTGGATTAGGTGAATCTTTTGCAGTCAACCTAGGGATTAATTATAAAAAAATGCAATTATTAGGAATAGGACTTGTTTCTTTTGCGAGTGCAATCGTATTGATCATGGTTGGAACGATTCCATTTCTTGGTGTGATCATTCCCAATATCACTGCTAAGCTATATGGGGATCAGGTACATAAAACGTTGGGATTCACTGCACTATTGGGGAGTGTCTTCTTACTTGCTTGTGACATCATCGCTCGAGTTGTTATTTATCCCTATGAAGTACCGGTCAGCGTGGTGGTGGGGATCATTGGCGGTATTATTTTCCTTTATTTGCTGGTTAGGAGGAAAAAGAATGCATAGAAAAAGGATACGATTTACCCTTTTGGTTATCCTTACCCTAGGAGTGATCGCCAGCTATTTGATGATCAATACCTATGGGAATTGGCAATTCGCCTGGGCACTTCGCAGTAAAAAAATTTTTGCATTTCTTTTGGTTTCTCTCGCTACAAGCAGTGCAACGATCAGTTTCCAAACGATCACACAAAATCAATTTTTGACCCCATCTGTTTTAGGATTGGATTCATTGTATGTATTGGTACAGACAATTCTCTTCTTTTTCTTTGGTGGAGTGACGATGCTGCAACAGGTAGGAACAGGGATGTTTTTACTGAATATTGGATTGATGGTGGGGTTGAGTCAGCTCTTATTCTTCTTTTTATTGAAGAAAGGTCAGACGAATGTCTTTCTTCTTTTAATGACTGGGATGATCTTAGGTACCTTGTTTAGCAGTATCAGCACTTTTTTACAAGTTGTCATGGATCCAAATGAATATGATCTTTTACAAGGAAAGCTCTTTGCTAGTTTTGGGAATATTCCAAATCAGTATTTATTGCCAGCAACGATCATCATTAGTTTGTCTTGGTTCTTCTTATTATATAAAAGACACTATCTTGATGTGTTCCATCTTGGAAAAGAACAAGCAATCAATTTAGGGATTGATACAGATCATTTCCAGTTTTTGGTATTATGCTGTGTCAGTCTTCTGACGGGTACTGCTACTGCATTGGTGGGACCGATTACTTTTCTAGGGTTTATTGTAGCGAATATCAGTTATCGTTTCTTTGCTACTTATCGACATGGGGAATTGTTTCTAGGGAGTTTTTTGATTTCCGTCCTCTTTTTAGTGGGTGGGCAATTGCTCGTAGAACAGCTTTTTGGTTGGAACACGACTGTTAGTATTGTGGTGGAATTTTTAGGTGGCGTTTATTTTATTACAAAATTGATTCGTGAAAGGAAGACGATCACATGATCGACTTAAAAGAAGTTAGTAAGAACTATCATGAAAAAGCGGTGGTGAAAGGAGTCAATCTGACTATCAAGGAACAGCAATTGACGGCATTTATTGGACCGAATGGAGCAGGAAAATCGACAGTTCTGTCAATGATCAGTCGGCTGATTGCTAAGGATACGGGTGAAATTTATTTGGATCACAACGAGGTGAAGGCTTGGCGCTCAAAGGAACTAGCCAAAAAGCTATCCATTTTACGACAAACCAATACGATCAGTATGCAGATCACCGTCAAAGAATTAGTTGAATTTGGTCGTTTTCCTTATACAAAAGGGAAACTAACTACACACGATCAACAAATCGTCAAGGAATCGATGGAACATCTAGGTTTAGACGCATTAGCTGATCAAACGATCGATACACTTTCTGGTGGTCAGTTACAGCGAGCTTACATTGCGATGGTACTTGCCCAAGATACAGATTATATTTTGTTGGATGAACCGTTGAATAATCTGGATATGAATTTTGCTGTACAAATCATGCAGATTTTAAAAAAATTAGTGAACGAATTAGGAAAAACGATCATCATCGTTCTCCATGATATCAATTTTGCAGCGAGTTATGCAGATGAAATCATTGCCATGAAAGATGGAGAGTTATTTGTTCAAGGCACACCGAACGAAATTATCAAAAAAGAAGTTTTAGATGATTTGTATGAAATGGACATCCGAATTTGCGAAATTGAAGGACGCAGATTCTGTCTTTATTTCTAAAAAAATTAAAGGAGAAAAGAGATGAAAAGATTAGTACTTAGTGTTTTATTGATGGCAACATTTGGATTGGCGGCATGTGGGAATACTGGAAACAGTAGTACGGTGTCTACCCAAACAAGTAATACAACCGAACAAACGACCGTATCTATTAAAGACAGCAATGGAGATCGTGTGGAAGTACAAAAAAATCCACAAAAAGTCGTTGTTTTTGATAACGGGTCTTTAGATACATTAGATGCATTGGGCGTTGGGGATAGAGTGATCGGTGCAGCAACTAAAAACTTACCTAGTTATTTAGATAAGTATAAAGATGTAGAATCGGCTGGTGGGATCAAAGAGCCTGATTTAGAAAAAATCAATCAGTTGCAGCCTGATTTAATCATTATTTCTGGTAGACAAAGTGATTACAAAGAAGAACTAGCTAAGATTGCGCCAACCCTTTACTTAGCGGTCGATACAAAGGAACCGTGGGAATCTGTACAGCAGAATGTAAATGCGTTAGCTGAGATTTTTGGTAAAGAAAACAAAGCAAAAGAAGAACTAGCTACATTAACGAAAGAAATTGAGGAAACAAAAGAAAAAGCAAGCAAGCTTGAACAAACAGCTTTAGTTACGCTAGTGAACGAAGGACAGCTTTCAGCTTATGGTTCAGGTTCACGCTTTGGCCTTGTCCATGATGTATTTGGATTCAAACAAGCGGATGATCAAATTGAAGCTTCTACGCATGGACAAAGTGTTTCCTATGAGTATATCTTAGAAAAAAATCCAGGAATCCTTTTTGTTGTCGATCGTACGAAAGCAATTGGCGGAGATGACAGTAAAGATAACGTGTCGGCAAATGAATTAGTTACGCAGACAGATGCTGGAAAAAATGATCAAGTCATTTCTTTACAACCAGATGTATGGTATTTAAGTGGCGGTGGCTTAGAGTCAATGAAGTTGATGATAGAAGACGTCAATCAAGTATTCAACTAAAAAAAGACTAGAACAAAACGGAAAACGGCACGAAAACGAGGTCGAGACAAAAGTCGTTTAGGTTTGAGAAATTGAATAAAAAAACGAACAATACGCTTTTTGTATTGCTCGTTTTTTTTTGAAATTCCCGAAAATCTGACTTTTAAACGCCGTTTATTTGAGAGAGGTTGGGACAGAAGTGTTTAACTCAGAGAAATAAGAAGAATGTATCGATATGGTCTTTTAGTTGGATCTTGAAGGGGTCAGATTTTTGTCTCTGCTAGTGCTCGGTAATTCAAAATATTCATTCTTCGATAGAAGTCAGCAGGAAGCTTTGTCCAATGTTTTAATAACTGATAAAAATAGCTTTCTTCTGCTTTGATCTTGTATTCACTCAGAATCAAACCAAATGAGCTTGATTTTTTTTGCGCTAATTTTTCAAAAATTGAAATTGCTTTTTGCTTATCATCATTGACAAACAAAGTTTTGACTTCAATGTAGGAACCTTCGATATTTTGTGTTTCTTCGATAAAGTAGATCGTTTTTGCGTATTCAGCCATAATGATTCCTCCAGGTTTTAATTGAATAAGATAACAATACTGAAAAAATGTTAACAAACCGTGAATAAAAGGTTATTCTTTTTCAAGTAATGTTTAAAGCTTTTTTATTTTCAAGCTTTTTTGATGGTACTTAAGGTTCAATTAAGAAAATATCAATGAAAATTCGTGAAACCCTTGATTCTGTCGCATATTTTCGATAAAGTAGTTAGAAATATATACGTAGGGGTGGGAAAGCCAATGGAATTACTGATTGATCGAAATTTAATTTTTGCCCAGCACCAAAGAATCGAAACAGAGCGTTTGATCTTGCGCCCAGTCACTTTAAAGGACACAGAGGATATGTACGAATATGGAAAAGATGAAGAAACAACGTATTATGTATTTCCTACGTACCAAACAATAGCTGATGCGAAACAGGGGATCGCTAATGTTTTCATGGCAGCTCCTCTAGGCAAATATGGTATCGAGTTGAAAAGCAATCATAAAATGATCGGTACCATCGATTTGAGAGTTAATGAAATACAGGATAATGCAGAACTTGGTTATGCATCAAATAAGGCGTATTGGGGAAACGGATATATGCCGGAAGCTGCCAGAGCATTATTGACACTTGGTTTTGAAGAATTAGCACTTGTGCGGATCTTTGCGCAACATGACGTAGAGAATCCTAAATCTGGACGGGTCATGGAAAAAATCGGTATGAAGAAGGAAGGAATCATTCCTGATGCGAGACATTGGAAAGGGAAAATCGCTTCAACCGTTTTACGAGGCATCACAAAAAAAGAATGGCAGGAGCAACAGCACAAAAAAACAAGTTAGTTGCATCTAAAATATAAAATCAGTAAGCTATACTTGAGGTGATGACAATGGAACTATTGTTAACAGAGGAAGCAAAAGAAAAGATCCAATCTCAAGTCAATGCAGATGAACAATTATTATTAGATATTGAGGATGGTGATGGTCCATTCGCAGATACTCGGGTAACTTGCCAAATCGATACGTCCTTTCGTTTATTGATTGTCAAAAAGGATACGGACAAAGATTTGAGTTTATATTCAGAAACAGCGGAAACCACAGTTGGTCCGATCCGAATGAAAAAAAGTGCTTTGATGTATATGGATGACCCTACAACAATTGCAGTGGAACCAACGTATAATAGTCTTCAATTAAAGGGTCCAAGTGGTTTATTAAAAGGGAATTTACAAATGCTTCATAGAGACTAAGAAGAGAACAGAAGGTAGTCGTAAAATGGGAAAGTTAGCGATCATCAGTGATTTGCATGTTGACATCAACAAGTTTAGCGAAAATGAATTGCTGATCCTATGGCAAGTATTAAAAGAAAAAGAAATCACGCGCCTTCATTTGGCAGGTGATGTAGCGAACAAAGTAGATCGTTGTTTAGCTGTTGTGGAATATTTTGCAAAAAAAGGCTTGCCGACGACCTTTCATTTTGGCAACCATGAATTAGCTGATGTCAATGGCGAGGAAATGATGAATCATTTTCCAGATGCGCATTTTCTGAATGAACGCTATATTCCTCTTAATGAGAAACTAGTTTTAGTAGGAATGAACGGTTGGTATGATTATCGTTTTTCTGAATTGAAAGAGTTGGATGCCATCGTTCGAATGAAGAAACTTTACTGGTATGATCGGTTTATTCAGCGAGAAGGGACGGATCTTGAAGTGAATGATCGCTTGCTTCAAGAAACAAAAAATCTGTTGGATATCCTTTCTGCCAAACAGTTAAAGGTGATTTTTTCTACGCATTTTGTTCCTAAAAAAGACTTTATAGTGTATCAGTCAGCTCCCTATGAACGTTGGAATAATCTAAATGCTTTTTTAGGGTCAGAGTCATTGGGTGATTTACTGGATCAGTATGACAATATCACACATGTGGTCTTTGGACATACACATCGCAGGTTTGTCGACAAAGTCATTGGTGGCGCGACATATAGTTGCCGGCCATTTGGGTATTATTATGAATGGCAACTGACGAGAGACTTCGTTTTGATGAATCACTTGGTTGACAGCTACAATCCAATGAAATTGCGAACGTTATTGCGTGCGCATGATTCGGAGTTCAGCGCGTATCGTACGAAACATTTACATGAAGAATTTGAAAAAGCAATGACTGTTATTTTGTATTGATCCCATACAAAATAACAGTCATTTTTCAGTTGAAGTCAACGAGAAAGAGAATCTTTTTTTTTAGATTTTTGGATATAAGTTAATTTTGATGGCGATACTTTTGCGTATAGTTCTGCGATTGCCGTTTTTTGATAATCTTCTTTTATAAGATTTTGAACTCTTGCTTTTGGAAGGCCATTTAAAGGGATAATAGAGAAATCACGTTTCATCATACTGTTAAATTCATGATGAATGGTGTACTGTTTTTTTTGGATACTGGTTTTTTTCAGATGATAGATTAGCTTAAGAAGTGGATTTCTTGAATTTTTCCATGTTTTGTTAAGCTTTAAGAGTTTCTTTTTCATTTTTTTCCTTTCTTCATAATAAGAAAAAATACGATCTAATTTTTTATTTTCGTTGTGATCATTGCCCTTTAAGGCATGGAGGAAGCGTCGACGCATCTGAAATGTAGCATTCTCTTTTACATTGTATTTTGGTGTAAGCTTTTCTTTACGCGTATCGATAGTTTGGAAAATATCCGTATGACAATGGTACAAAGCTGTTTTGAAAGCTGCATCGACACCAGCTATAATACAATTTCCTTCGATTTGTCTACTTAGGTTTATTTTTAAGTCTTTTGCTTGAGGCTCATTTGAAAGAGTAGTAAAGGCTTTTAAAATCCCATAATTCGACCATCTATCGTAGCTAATAGTAGGGCTATTTCTGTGAATCTCATCAGAGTTTTTACTATCTAAAAGTAGTTCACTGAACTTTTCTATATTTTTCTCAGGGATCGTGAGATAGCTGCCAGTCCGTTGTTGAAAAAAACGTGCTTTGTCTAATATGGAAAGGACATACTGATCATTGTGTCTATGTATAAGTAATCCAGCCGCGTGTTTCTGTTCTCCTTCTGTCAAAAATTGGATGGGAAGGATCATGAAGGAGGTACGATCATCAGGCTTTAGGTTTTCCAGTAATTGTTTGATCTCGCCTTGTTTAGCAGATTGATAAAAATCAATGGTATTTTGTAAAGAGGTGGAGATAGCAGATTGCTGTTGTTTGGGTATAAAAAAATTTTGTTGATCTTGTGCAATCATTTTCTGATATGTCGTAAATAATAACGTATAAAGTACCTTGCCATCCGCACCTGTTGAGTGATACGAACCATTTTCTTTCAATGCAAGAAGTAAGGCTAAAAGTTCAGCTTTTCGTTCACTTTCAGTATAGTCAGTTATTGCCATGATAACGCTCCTTCGTTAATTTTTAGTGGTAGAGGGTAGTTGAAATGAGTGACTGCACCTTTCTTTGAGAGTAAGTCGGAATCTTGGTTTCAATTGCTTCTTTTTTTCTTACTTTTTTATTGTATTATTCCATACTCAAAAGAGTAAACAGAATATATTTTTCCAAAAAAAAGAAAACTGGGTGCGAATTTTCGCATCCAGTTTTCTGCTTGACTTTGATTAAGCCATAAAGATGAATTTGTATAAGAAGACTGCAACAATACCGGCACAAATCGGTGCAACAACTGGCACCCAAGCGTAACCCCATTGTGATGAGCCTTTGTGTTTAAGTGGTAATAAAGCATGTACCAGACGTGGAGCAAAGTCACGGGCTGGGTTCAATCCAGGACCAGTAGGACCTCCAAGAGAAGCAACTAATGTCCAAACTAAGAAACCAAGTGCTAAATGAGCTGTACCAAGGTTATCTTGGAAGAATGGTGCTTTAGTGATACCTAGGGCACCAAAGAATAAAACGAATGAACCAAAGAATTCATTGACGAAACCATTGAATTTAGAACCAACACTATTGATAGTAGAGAATGTACCTAAAACATGGTTTACATCATCTGTTTGGTCATAGTATGGTTTGTAGCAAGCTACAACGATCAATTGACCAATTACGGCACCGACTAATTGAGCTGCAATATAAGGTAAAACTTCTGACCAAGGGAATAAGCCGTTTGATGCAAGAGCGATTGTGAATGCTGGGTTGATGTGGTTTCCGCTGATTCCGCCAAAGATCATTGCTGGGATCATAACCCCACAGCCATAACCTACAGCTATCAACATCCAGTCACTTCCGTAACCCTTCGTTCCTTTTAAATCTACGTTAGCTACAGCACCGTTTCCTAGAACGATCAATAAGGCTGTACCAATCATTTCCGCCGCTAGACGCGTCATAAGTGAGTAATCCATATATACCTCCAAAATATTATAAAAATGCAAAAAAAAAGAAACATCAACACAATAGGTGCAGTGTTTCGCCTGTCCTTTTCTTCCGTGGTCGCAATAAGTGCAGATTAAAAATGCGATTTCTATGTATGAAAGAAATCAGACCAACTTCCAAAAATCAACGTTCGAAACTTTCTCGCAAAACACCAACCTTAATTATAAATATACCAAAAAAAAACAAGTATTTTTTTCAAATGTTGTTGCTTAGAAACAGCATGTTTTGAAACTTTCAGAAAAAGTTTGTTAGTAAAATGAAAACAAGACATAAGGAGTGTTTCATATATGAAATTTTTTCAAGAGTTTTTTATCATTACATTTTTTTCTGTATTAGGAGAAGCGACACGAGTTTTTGCGCATCTACCTATTCCCGGAAGTATCCTTGGCATTTTATTCCTGTTTTTGGCATTTGAGATGCACTTGGTAAATCCTGAAAGATTAGGAGCAACAGGGGATTTTTTGTTGAATAACTTAACGATCCTTTTTGTACCTGCTGGAGTGGGCTTACTTGATTATTTTGACGATATTGCAACGATCTGGCCTATTTTGCTTGGTGCTGTTGTCGTTTGTTCCGTAGTGACAATGGTCGTAGCAGGAAAAACTGCAGAAGGTGTTGAAGCAATCGTCCGATATGTCACGAAGAAACGAAAAGCAAATGATCCAGAAATAGAGATGGAGGAGCAACAAATTGACTGAATTTTTCCGTAATCCTTTGTTTGGTTTAAGTGTCACTTTAGGTGTGTATGTTCTATCCGATAAATTTTTGCGCAAATATAAATTACCAATCATCAATCCATTAGTTTTATCGATCCTCGTAATCATTTTATTTTTACATTTTTCTGGTATCGATTATCAAGACTACAATGTCGGTGGCAGCTTTTTGACGATGCTGATTACACCAGCGACAGTAGCATTAGCCATTCCGTTGTACAAGAACTTTCATTTATTGAAGGAAAATGTTTTTTCAGTCCTGGCAGCCATTATCGCCGGGATCGTTGCCAATTGTTTGGTCAGCGTAGGTATCGGCTATTTCTTTTCATTAAAGAAAGATATGGTTATTTCATTATTGCCAAAATCAGTAACTACAGCAATATCAGTGGATCTTTCTCATAGTATGGGCGGGGTAAATGCAGTCACACTTGCCATCGTTGTTTCAACAGGTATTTTTGGTTCATTGATTGCCACACATATTTTTCGAATATTCAATATCAAGAGTCCTGTCGCTCGTGGAGTTGCTTTAGGGAGTACTTCCCATGCAATCGGGACAGCTAAAGCAATTGAACTGGGCAAAATAGAAGGGATCGTTTCTGGTTTAGCAATCTGCGTCAATGGTATTCTAACAGTTTTCATCTTACCTTTATTGTTCCAACCATTTGCTGGCTTGTTTTAATGTCGAAGCAGTTGTTTTATGCTACAATGAAACCAACGTTCTAGCATAAAGGAGTGAGTGAAGTTGTATTTGTCATCTGAATATTTAAAGAGATTCGACAAAGATCTCTACTATAAAATCCTTCTGCTGGAAAGCTTTGAAGATCATGGATGGCATACAGCTGTACAGCTTGCGCAAACAGTTCAGTTAGATGCACGCAGTGTCTCGAAATATTTAAGTGAACTATCTAAAAATTATCAGCACTTTAGTGGGAAAGCACAACCTCTGTTTGTAAAGTCCCACCGTGCTGGTTATAATTTTCATGATTCCTTAGATTCGATCGAGCACGAGCGTTTTCTCATCTATCTTGTGCAAAATACGTTGAAATATCAATTATTGCATGATATTTTTTTTGAAGATTTCCACACGATGTATCAGTTTGCACAAAAACATTACATCAGTGAATCAACTGCTCACCGAAAAATCAATGAATGGAAACAACAATTAAAAGCCTATGGTATCTCTTTGCAACGTGGGGACTATGTGGCCCAGGGAGAAGAAGAAATCATTCGGCTCTATTTACATATGACTTTTTGGCAGTTGTTCCGTGGAAAGATCTGGCCGTTTGCGACGATTTCCCAAACAGATGTGAAAAAAATCGCAGAACAAATCATGGCTTTTTTTAATGTACGGTTGAATGAAATCAAAAAACGAAGGTTGGAATATATGTTGGGAGCCTTCTTTTTGCGTAAGTCTCAGAAACACTATGTGGACTTAAACAAGCGCAAACGGCGGTTGATTACAGATAATCCATTATTTAAACAATTTTGTCAGTGGATGCAACCGGTATTCCCAAACTATTTTCAAAACGAGGATGAGGTAGGCGCGCTTTTTTTAGTGTTGATGACAAGAGAAGAATATTATACGGATGAAGAAATCCGTACCAGTATTTTTACGTTCCACCAAAAATATCAGACCCCGCCTTATACCGCACTTTATGAAGCGAAAGAAGCACTAGAATTCTACCAAACAGAACAAGGACTTCCAACAGAAACTTTATCTAAAGAAGCAGAAAACTATTTATTCAGTAGCCATTTATTTGCGTATCTTTTTCCGGAAGCAAAAGAAACGATTGATGGCAACGACAGTGATTTCATGAACCATCTAGTGATTGAAAACAAGGAATTAAAACATTGGCTCGATTTATTCTTTGAAGTAGAACGTAGAGAAGTCCGACATCCGGCTTTTCAAAATATTTCCTTTTTGATGGGGAGATATCTGACGGTTTTAAAAACAATGGGCGCATTCACTCAACAGTTGCCTCAGATAACGATTTTGCTAATGACAGATTTTCCGTTATTTGAAGAACAACTGATCGAAGAGGGGCTACGTAATTTTTTCCGCAATGACTATCAGTTGCTTTTTTTACCTACAGACTATCGTGGAAGAGATGTCGATTTGTTGCTTTCAACGAGTAAAGTTCACCGTAAACCATGGGCAGACCTAGAATACTTTATCGTAACAGGTGAGTTACAATTGAAAGACTATATTGAACTTTTTGAAAAGATAAGACTGATCCAAGAAAAAAATAATCGTAGGAGATGAAGAAAATGACATTTGAAGAAATATTACCAGAAGTAAAAAAAGGAGCAAAAGTGATTCGTGAAGGCTGGAGTGGTTTTGAGCTTTACGTCGTTCTTGTATCAGGAGATGAATTTGACGGTTGTCCCGTTACTCCTTATTTTTTGATCAAAACTAGCGACGAAGGATTTTCTAGTTTTGCCCCAACTGTTTGCGATATCTTGGCAGATGACTGGGTCATTGTAAAATGAAAAACCACTATACAGATCTAGTTGAAAAAGTTGTTTTTGTGACTGGTGCAGCTTCGGGGATCGGACATGCACAAGCTAAAGCATTTTTAGAGCAAGGCGCCCAAGTTTTTGGACTGGATCAGCAAAATGGTGGGATGGGAGAACTTTCCACGAGTTATCCAGAATCTTTTATGTATTACTTGGGAGATATCACAAAAAAAGAAGTACTTTTAGAAGCAGTAGAAACTTGCCATCGTCACTTCGGTGAAGTAGAGATTTTATTGAATACGGCTGGGATACTTGATGCCTATCACCCGTTGTTAGAAACGGATGAAGCGTTGTGGGATCGGATATTTGCGGTCAATGTAAAAAGCATGTATCGTTTGACTCAATTGCTACTTCCAGAGATGCTTCAACGAACCTCTGGTACGATCATCAATATGGCTTCTATCGCTGGCTACGTGGCTGGTGGAGGCGGTGTTGCCTACACAAGTGCCAAGCACGCGATTATTGGTTTTACCAAACAATTAGCGCTCGACTACGCTTCCCAAGGTATTTGCGTAAAAGGAATCGCGCCAGGAGCTATCCAAACGCCAATGAATGCGGCTGATTTTGCAGGAGATGGTGAAATGGCAGAATGGGTGGCAAATGAAACGCCAGTCAAACGCTGGGCCAAACCAGAAGAAGTGGCTGAATTGACGTTGTTTTTAGCAACACCTCAAGCCAGCTATATCCAAGGAGCAATCGTTCCGATCGATGGTGGTTGGCTCTTAAAATAGCTTTTTTGTTTGCTATTGTCAAACGAGCTATCGGTTATACGATCACTTATTCTTAAAGTATAGGCAGTATGACCAGAAAAAACTTACACTACGGCACTTCAGTTGGAAGAAAATTCCCATCCTTTGGTCGTAGTTATTACCAAGAATATTATCTTGCAAAGGAGAAAACAAATGGATCACAAAGAAGTAACCTCAAAAAATCGTTGGACGACAGCAGAAATTGCGCGAATGGCTTTGGTCACAGGTTTATATGTAGCAGTCACCCTTGTATTGTCTGTAATCAGTTTTGGTGCCATCCAAATACGGTTATCAGAAATGTTCAATTATCTGTCCCTCTATAATAAAAAATATATTTACGCTGTAACGCTAGGTGTAGCATTAGCTAACTTGGCTTCGCCACTTGGGTTGATCGATGTCGTTGTTGGCAGTGTCAGCACACTGATCGTCCTATTGCTCAATTATAGTGTGACGAAACGAGTAAAAAATATGAAACTGAAAATGGTGATTACAGCGCTTATTTTTGCATTCTCCATGTTTACAGTGGCAGGACAGTTAAAATTATTGTATCAAGCACCCTTTTTCTTTAATTGGGGAGTCATTGCTTTAGGCGAATTGGCTTCTATGATTGTGGGGGGCGTCATCATCTACTGGATCAGTAAAAAAATCGATTTGACTAAATAAAGTGTGAATTAAATGGTATAGCTTTGTACATGAATGAACATGATAAAAATAAGTGGTGCATCTTCTCAACGAGTGGATTCTCCGAAAAATAAATTTCACTTTTCTTTTTAAATGACAAAAACCATCAAAAATGTAGCGACCCCAAAAAGTTAGACTTTTGACCTAACTTTTTGGGGTCACTTCAATCAGATGGTTTTTTATATACTTATGATTAAACTATCTCTTGCTGTTTCGACAACTTTTACAGTGGTCTTATCCATTTGATTAATTCGTAATATACGATCAATTAATCGAAAATTTTCTTTTGTGATTTTTATAATGCTTGTAATTGCTTCATAATCGGAAAAATCTTCTAACTTGATATCAATTACTAAATCTGTCCATTTATACTCTAATTTTATGGATACGTAAAATTAGGAAGCAGAATGTTGATCAGGCACTCTTTTTATACAATCACTACTTCTCTTTTTGATATGTTTTTGTGTCTCTTTTTTTCCTTTTTTCTTCAGAATCTTCTAAATTAGAAATTGATTTTTGAATTTTTTGTGTCTCCTGTAAAGTTCGCTGAACTTGTAAGGATGATTCTTCTTTGGGTAAATTAATTTTACTTAGAATATCGCTATTTTGATAAAAATTTGGTGCATTTACAAATTCTGGCATAAAAAATACCTACTTTCTAGTTAACGTTCCGGAGTAAGTCGCAATCCAATTATTTCCAGCTGATTTATAACTTTGTAAATACAATTTCCCATAGTACCAATAACCATTTCTTTTTTCTTTCCAATTTCGTGATTGAGGAGGTCTAGAGGGCCAACCAACTTTATCAAAAATCATCATTCCTGTCACTCGTATCGTTTTAGAAGCTGCTCGTGAAAGTAATGGAGAAACTGTTAAATAATTTTCAGTAACAGTTAAATCGTTAGTTGGGTTGCCAATGGCTATTCCATCCTTATCTAATGGAGTTAATTCTTGGTTATTATCTACTACAGTAGTTGGTTCATTTACACTATCAGCAAATGTAGGGATTGTAGATCCAGCTACACTAACGCCAATAGTTAAAAGACCTAAAGATAAAATAAACTTGTTTTTCATTATGTACCACCTCGGAATCTAAGTATAGAAAACGTTTTCTAGGTAGATTTTAACAGATAAATCAAGTTATTTATTAGGAAATTCATAAAATATATTTTTAATGTCATAATCGTTTAATTTTTCTGGATTGTCACTTATTTATAAAAGGTATTCCCATTTAAAAAGAAAAGTAACAACTAACTTTCGGAGAAGTGTCGAATAGTAGTGTACCGCTTATTTTTTTTATTGTAATGGGAAAAATAGTTATTTTTTAGGTGAAGCAATAGTCGAGCGAGTAATCAGGTGCAGTCTTTTTCTCAATAAGATCCCTAGATAAGC
>JACRYO010002676.1_pt1 | contig 16141 bp, 11 predicted proteins | sample 8023221 | NCBI WGS metagenome assembly JACRYO01 (sample SAMN15823180, study PRJNA655841) | gut metagenome | isolation source: fecal sample D85 from dog with diarrhoea from SPCA | host: Canis lupus familiaris | place: South Africa: Mmabatho, Mahikeng | collected 2019-09 | reverse complement strand
AGGTAACCCATATTAGAATCAAAGATCCGACCTTGACGTTTGTAGCGAAAAGGTCGGATCTTATTTCGGGTTTATTCGAGATGTATGAAAAATATGCAGCTAACAATAGAATGTGCATCCAGCGAACATTGGCATAGCTTGATTACTTTTCTGCAATCAAGTTTGTTGAAGTGACTTTACCAGTCAGTTCAATTCTGTTAATTCATTCATGGATCTCCTGATAATCAAAATAGTCGAAATCAGCAAAGCTACTGTGATCATCCATATCTTGCGTACATACTCCCACCATCGCACCAGTAAAGGCTAACTTCCCATTTGCTTTGATGTAATCATCACTCAAATGATCTGCAGCTGTTTCTTCACCTATTGCTTTTAATTCGTTTTCTCCCACTGCATAGAAAAATCGTGCTTTTTCTCGTTCTACTTCGACTTTTAGTTTAACTGGCTGGTTGGATTCAATAACCATTCGTTCCGATGCATAGGTCATACTATTTACTTGGTTGATTTCCAATTGAATATACTTTTCCTTCGTGCTTTCATCATAAGAAAGGTGCAGATAGTGCCAATTGTCTGTATCATAGAATAAAACTAAACCGGCCATTTGCTGGAAAGTCTTCGGATTGAATTCTAATACAGTTTCTGCTTGGAATGAAAAATGCTGCCAACGTCGAGCAACTAATGTTTGTTTATGCAGACTGCTGAGACTTTGTTCTCCATATAACCGCAGCCAACCAGGTCGCTCTGTCAATGAAATCATTGGGTGTCCTTTAATTGGTTGCCGTAAGCTTTTAAAATAGTTAGGCAATATAGTTTCATCAAAATCAGTATACGTAGAAAAATCTTTTTTCTGTTTTACGCCTGTCGCAATACTTGGCATCTCTACTTCTAAGTCTGGAAACATCGTTCCATTGCACAGACGAGGCCAGCCATCGATCCATTCAATTTTTTGTAACGCCGTTTCACGACCTAACGTACAATTGCCACGTTCAGTCAATGGTCGAGCGCAAATATGAACGACATACCATTCGTCTTCTGAAACGTGAACAAATGACGCGTGACCACTTTTCTGCAAAGGATTCGTCGGGTCTGGTTTTGTTGTGATAAATGGGTGGTATGGCGATAATTCATACGGACCCATCACATTTCTTGAACGGCAGACCGTAGCCGCATGGGAATACCCTGTTCCACCAGCTGCGCATAAAAGATAGTACCAACCATCTTTTTTTAGAAGTTGTGGTCCCTCACATACACCAAGATCGGTTCCATAAAAGAAATGTTTTCGTTCCCCTACTAACTTCATTTGATCGATGTCATATTCTTGGATCACTAACCCATCAAATCGCGGTTTTTCTAACCGATGATCAAAAAGCATACTCATGATATAGTGTTTGCCGTCCTCATCATGGAAGAACGCTGGATCAAATCCACTAGCTGTAACAAAAATCGGCTTACTCCATTTTCCTCTGATATCATCAGCAGACATCACGTAATTAAGTGTATCTTTAAATTCAGTCCCTGTCTTTACGTCTGTAATCAATAACCAGAACTTGCCATTGGCATAACTGATATGGGGCGCCCAGATACTCCCAGAATTATAATTCCCAATAAGATCAGCATCATCAGATGTTTGTAGCGGACAAGCCACCCACTCCCAATTTACTAAATCACGAGAATGGTAGATCTCTACTCCAGGCATCCATTCAAATGTTGAAGTTGCCAGGTAATAGTCTTTTCCTACCTGTACGACTGTTGCGTCAGGATGAAAGCCACGCAAAATCGGATTCATTACTTTTGTCATCATCTATTCCCTCCAAAAGGTTCATCTGACCCATAAACCTCCAATTCAGTTAACGCCGGAAATGGTGCTTCATCTTCGTGTTTCACTAAATTTTTCAATGTGATAGAGGTTGTCTTTTTCTGCGGAAACGTGAAGTATTGTCGATCCAATTTATTCGTTGTATGAAGGATTCGTTCTTCACCATCAGAAAATACCATAGTTATTTGGGTCCAATAACTGTCGTGAGGGTAATCTCCCCGTAAAACGAGCGCAACTTTATCTGTCCATATCTCTCGTCCAAAGTCGACAGTGATCTCCGCATCTGCTTGTTGGTTGATTCCCCAAGATTGATATGGAAAAGAGCCATGACTTTCATTTGCTATCATCCCATCGATCGCATTACGAGCAAAAAATGTCGAGTCGTTTCGCGTCTCAACATTGGCATACGCATGAGGATAAGCTCCACTATCATCCTTTTGGTCATGCGCATTGAGTGCTAAATTACGGTAAGCACGTACTTCATATTCTTGCGGTTGCCACACACGAATGTAATGTCGCTCTCCACTAAAGATTTTAGGCGAATAGGCTCGACGTAATTCAGGATCTGTTATAACAGGAAATTCCCAACGCTTTTCTTTTAAATAAATCAAACTTGGTGCCAATGCTTCGTCTACTTGGACCCATAAATATTGAGGAACTGTTGTCGTTTCTAAAACAATCTTTTCTCCTAGTTCATAGTTTCTCGATTTATAAACCAGATACGTTTCTTCTGCATGCTGACGGCTATCCACAAGCGCGCCATGTGCATCGTATAAACTTAATGCCAGCATCGTGATTCCTCCCGATTTTTATTGTTCGATTTTAGAAAAAATGCCTTAAATAGAAGAGGTTCAAAAAACAAGAGAAAATTTATGAAGACTTCTTCAATTTTTTGAGGATCTCGACTAATTTTTCTAACAGGTTGGTTCTATGCTTTAGAGAAGGTTGAAGCAGAAGCGTCTAACTGGCTTCTGCAACCACCATTTATTCGTGAATGCGGGGAAAAAGTCAGGACCTATCCCGCGTTTTTCTCATGATTACCAGATCAAAAAGTCTTTGTCTAATAGACGTAAAATCGCTTCGACAAAATAATAGTCTGCATAGATGATTGGGACTTCGGTCCATTTTTCTTCATGGTAAGAACCTGTTGAATAATCGATCAAGCCATCTTTGTCTTCATCCCAGATTGCATATTTTTCTTCTGTTGCTTTTAAGATATTGACTGCAGCATCGATATATAATTGCTTTTCATATTCTCCTACATGTTTGGCAATCTCTAAGAATCCACAAGCTGCACACATCCCTGCAGAAGTGTCCCACATCACTGGATCTTTAGGTGCTCTAAAATCAACTAGAGGGACCCAACCTGTTTTTAATACTTCAGAAATAAAATAATGGGCTACTTTTTTGGCTGTTTCTAAATATTCTTGTTTTCCTGTGTGGACGTAACTTAAAGCAAACCCATAGATTGCCCAAGATTGTCCTCGTGACCAAGATGATCCTGAAGCGTATCCTTGCCCTCCTGGCGTTTCGACTAATTCTCCTGTATAAGGATCAAAAACGCCGATATGGTTAACCGATCCATCTGCACGAACAATATTTTTCATCACTTTGTCTGCATGATCTTCGGCAACAAAGCCAAATCGAGGATCACCAATCGTGTCTTTTGCCCAGTGTAGCAATGGGATATTCAACATCGAATCGATAATGACCCATCCAGAACGGTCTCGATTCCATGAACGGATAAATTTCCCCCGAGGATTATAGCGCCCAGCTAACAAATGTGCAGCATGTAAGCCACGCGCTTTAGAGCGTTCATTTCCTGTTAAGCGGAAATTTGCTACTGCAGTATGCAACCACATGAAACCAACATCATGATGCAAACCTGTATAGATATCAAATGCTTCATCTAGTCGCTCTTCATTCGATTCGGCAGTTGTTTTGTAAATTTCTTTTTCAGTTGCATGGTACATCTGCCACATCATGCCAGACCAAAAACCATTACACCACCAGACCGGATCTGTTTTGGCCCAATCTTCGTAAAATCCCGTCTCTTCATTGGGAATATAAGGGATCTTATCCCCTAATCGTTCTGCTTCGATTGTCAGTTTATGATCGATTTTGTTGAAAACTTCTTCAGCCCATTGTTGTGTTTTTTCGTTGAACATTAAAATCTCTCCTTAGTAATTTTTACTCGTTCAATTGAATCATTTTGCTGTATTGTGTAATGATCTGCAGATTCACTGATACTGTAATTTTTTTCCTCTAGCGCTTCGGACAAACTGCCACTAACATACGTTGCAAAAACATGCTCTCCTTCGGGTAAGATACTGGTTTTCAATACAGGAATCGCATTTTTTTCACTGGAATAAATATTACTATTTGGTCCTTGTGCTACGACAGCGCCTTCACGATTGCCAAACAGATCCTGTATCCTTGAGTAACCTTCGTGATTTGTCAATAAAACCGTATCTCTTGTAACTACAGGTGTTTGATATTTTCTATTCCAATCATGTAAAGGAAATCCACCTTCAACTGCGATGACTGGTAACTGATTATTGATTTGATGGATGCGGATATGGCCGTTATCTTCTAGGGGAATGAGATATGTGACGATTTTCATCTGTCCCCACAACTGCCAATAACTGACACCATACGTTTCATACATTTTTGTTTTTTCAATCACTCCGCGTGTCTGCCACTGATTCGTTCCAGGAATAGAAAATGCTAAAGTAGAATCTATGGCAAAATTATCTAGTTCTTGGACATCTCGAGTGATATTGAATCCAAATGAAGAAGAATAAGCAAACTTACTATATTTTTCACGACTATGATAAAGCAACTCGTTCGTGCCAAACTGACGAGAACTCAATGCAACGATTTCCTTAGACGAAGCTTGGATATGGAATCCGGCATGGTTCTGAACTCTTATCTTTTGTCGATTCGGCATGTCTTCTTCGGCACTCTGCCAAAAGGCGGCATCCTCGGATAATTCTAAAACGATAAAAGCTTTGAATGCCCACATTGGTGAACCTGGAGCATTATAATCTTCAGACATCAATAAATTACTATAACCATAACCAATCGTTAAGTTGTGTTCTTTGGGTGCTGTGATCGGTTGGTTCTTCCAAAAACGCAAGTTTCGCAGAATCAACCCCTTGATCTCACCTAAAGATAGATTCGTTTCTTTCCAAGTATCTGTAACAACCATCGCTGACCAAAAACTTACATGGGCAAAACGATAAGTCAAACTACGACCATAAGGGATCGACCGTCCAGCAGAATCAAACCAATACAAAAAATCGTTGGAAAAAGTGATTGCCCGTTGTTGGAACTTATGGGCCGTTGTGGTTTCACCAAAACGGCTATACAGTAAACCATAAAAATGAAAGGCAAAAGAGATATAATAATCTCGTTGTTGATTCTTACCATCCGAGTACCAACCATCGCCCAAATAGAATCCTTCTATTTCATCTAGAGCAAAAGCCAACCGTTGTTCTGAATACGTCAAACCAGCTTTTTTTAAACCAGCGTTCACCAATACTAAGAAAAAATACCAATTTCCAGCTGGAAACTCTATCTGATTGATTTGATTCAACCATTGGACAAAGTACGTTTGCTCTTCCTCAGAAAGCAAATCTAAGAACTCTGTACCGAATGTTCCAACTGCATAACCGATTACACCCAGCTCTACAGCGATCTGTCGATTTTCTGTCGTTATATTCGGCAAAGTGCGTTCATGGATCATTTTTAGTAATTCTTGGAATTCCTTTACTTGTAACAATCCAGAAAAATTGTTGCTATATGCTGGAACCAATCCCCATAATGGACGTAGCAATGATTCCAAATAACGGATATTTTCTGGATAAGAGCCTCCACTTTGCGCTAAGTAATCGTTACTCTGGGGCAATAGATCCATCATCCAATGAGATAGTTCTTCTCTTGCACTTGATTTAGAAAAAATCATCGCAATCTTCCCCCATCATCGGCTGTACTTTTAGCGTTTTCATTCCTTCGCGAACGTTTGCGATGATTGCTTCAATCGCTTCCTTGTCTGTCGTTTGTGTCACGATGATCTCCATAGCTAAAGGCAGATTAGTACCACTAACTAGAACAACGTTTGGACGAGTCGTTAAGACTAAGGCAGAATTGCAAACTGAACCACCTGCAATATCTCCTAGAATGACAACTTCCATATCCTCTGTGATCTGTTCTTCGATTTTTGCCACAATATTATCTGGATGATCCCCTGGCATCAAGCCATATGCGGTCAGATTCTCTTGTTTACCAACAATCATCTCAACTGCTTTTTTTAATCCGTATGCAAATTCATTATGAGAAATTAAAAAATATGCTTTTTTCATTTTAGACCTCTTTCTTACATTCATTTCATATTTATATAAGCAATATTTGTGCCAAGATGTGTCGGATGTATGATCGATATTTTTTGTAGAAGTCACTAACCTAAATGAGCCTTTGCTTCGACACAAATTTTTTACCTGACTTTTTATTCATTTGTCTCTTTCTTCTTTTATAGAAAAAAGCGTGCGAAAGACACATGACATGCAAATAAATTTAGATTGGGTACTATCCACTCTGTGCTAAAACAATAAACTAATGCTGGATATCAAAGGAAAAAAAGAGCTTTCTTCAAAATGAGAGTTATTTTTTGAAGAAGAGTGCGGGACAAAAGTAAGAAACACTTTTGTCTCATTCTTTAAAAACGAACAACCGGTGGGAGCAGAAGCAACTCCTTCGGAAATAAGCCGAAATTCACAAAAATTTGAAAAGCAATTTTCGTGGATTTCTTCTTATTTCTCGGAGTTAAACACTTCTGTCCCAGCCTCACCGTTTAAACAAAAAAAGAGTATGACAACGATTTGCCACACTCTTCTTTCATCTCTTACTATTAGCCTGCTATGCCTAAAACAGTCATTACGACTGCCACTAAGAACATGACAACCAATGCAGTTACAGGTTTGTTGTGTTTTCGTAAGTAAGCAAAACAAATCATCGTAATTGCTAATGGCAACAATCCTGGCATAATGGAATCGAACACATTTTGTAAATTGAATGTTGTTCCTGATAGTTTCGCTTCAAAGGTCGTTTTGAAGGTAACAAATTGTGCTGTCATCGCACCTGTCATAATCAACCCTAGTACAGCTGCCCCTTTTGTAATCGCTGAGAAAGTGCCAGATTTTAGTGCATCAGAGATGAACTGACCACCTGCTTTATATCCGATAACAGTTGTAAACCAACGGATCAACATGTTAGGAATATTAACAATCAATAAGAACAAAATAGGTCCTAAAATGCTGCCTTTTTCACTTAAGCCTAATGCAACCCCCGTAGCGATGACACGTAATACAGAAAGATAGATCGCATCACCAATACCTGCCAACGGTCCCATTAACGCTGTTTTCAACGCAGAAATGGATGTTGGATCAAAGAATTGACCCTTATCTTTCATGGCTTTGTTATCTTCTTCCATCGAAACATTCAATGCACCGATGAAACCATTCATTGCTGGTGCTGTATTGAAGAAGTCTAGATGACGTCCCATAGCAGCATAAAAATCATCTGTATCTTTACCGTATATTTTTTGTAAAAAAGGAGCCATCAACCAACCATAAGTGATCCCTTGCTGTTTGGTATAACTTGTACAAAACATCAAATATTGATTACGCCAAAACATTTTTGATACTAATTTTCGTTCATCTTTAGATAATTTAAACATCTCATTTTTAGTCATTGAAGAAATCCTCCTCATCTTCATCATCCGTACTAGCAACGGCACTCGTTGATTTTGCCTTTGCCTGCTTGTTACTCTTCAATTCAGCCATTACCACTAAAGCAGCAATGATAAAACCGATAAAGGCGATTTGGACCAAACTCAAGATATTTGAAGGAGCAGAAGTAATCACTCCTTTGCTGACCTCAGTAGCTTTTTGATAGAAGAAGAACGCGCCTAATGCAAATCCTAGAAAATAATAAGGTGCTAATGATTTTTGCCATAACATTTTTAACAGTAAAGCTAAACCAATTGCTGGTAACATCGTTGACGCAACAGTCATCGAAGATTGTACCCATGCAGGTAACCATTCAACAAACGCTTTGACAGCATCTGCACCAACCAAAATAACAATGAAACCAAGTAAGAAGTATGCTAGTTCAAAACCCCAGAATTGCATGTGCCATAAGCGGGCAAACTTGCGATAATTTTTATCTTTGATATGTTTTTCAAATCGTGGAACCAATGAAGTAATGACCATTTTCATGAAAGAGTACAATAATGTACCTAACATAGAAATAGGCACTGCCAACGTAATCGCCACAGTTAAATCAGAATTCGTCAACATGGCAAAAGCTGCACCAAAAATGGACCCTAAAGTGATGTCTGAAGGCATTACGCCACCTAAACTAACATTTCCTAAGAAAATAAGTTCTAACTGTGCCCCAATGATGATCCCTTCCGTTGGATGACCTAGTAAAAAACCTAATAAAGCTACAATAAAGATTGGCCGTGCTAACTGAGTCGAACCCCACCAGTCAAGAAATTTTGCAACTGCAACAACTAAACCTACGATCAATGCTTGTACAATCATTTTTTATTATCCCCCGATCAATTGTTTTAGTGATTGTGGAGTATCATCTGGTAATGGTTGATATTTGAAGTCATAACCCATATCAAAGATTCTTTCTACTACTGCTTTATCTTCAGGTGATAAATAAACTGTTTCAGTAATCTTTTCTTTGTCAGATAAAGCTCCGCCAATTCGTCCATAGTTCGCCATATTCAAAAATAGTTCTTTTTGATTCAATAACGGTAATAATTTTTCAACATTTGCAGGATCATTCGTAACTACTAAGATCTTCATACCTTCCGAACGAGGATCGTTAATGATACTAGCCGCCTTCTCTATTCCTAACACAACTACCTTTACACCTGCAGGAGCTGCCATTTTTAATGCACTTACTTGGATTTCATTTTGAGCAATACTATCACTTACTACCACGATCCGGCTAACACTTAATTGTTTTGACCATTTAACAGCAACTTGCCCATGTACTAAACGGTCATCGATACGTACCATTGAAATCATTTGATGATTCCTCCTTTAAAATATTAATCACTTTTACATTAGCAACAAGTGTGCCAACTTGTGTCGAAAACGCTATCTTTTTTGTAATTTCTGTAAAATAGTAGCTACACCGTCTTGATCATTGGTGTTGGTTTGTAGATCAGCAACCGCTTTTACGTGTGCTTTTGCATTTCCCATCGCTACGCCTATGCCACTCACAGTTAACATTTCAATGTCATTTTCTTGGTCACCAATAGCAACGGTTTTTTCTAAAGGAATCATGAGTTGTTTGCATAGATATTCTAAACTAGCACCTTTATTGATCCCCTGTGGAACGATTTCAATATAATGTGTATCAGAAAAAACAGTTGAGATTCCTTGGTCGACCAAAATTTTTTGTAAGTTTTTGAGTTTTTCGACACTCGTGTCAGTAAAAGCAACTTTCAGATATTCTGTCGTACTATCTTGAATCGCACGCAACATGTCATCTTCTGTAAGATTTCGTAAATCTGGACGCTCCATCATAAATTCTTGCACGACTTCTTTTTCTGTATTGAACAGCACACGATCGCTGCCAAATTCGTTACTTGCAATAAAAGTGATACCTTGTTCCACTGCCAGTTTCAACGCTTCTTCCAAAATAGCATTATCCAAGACTGACTTTCTTAAAATCTTTAGTTCGCCTTGGTGGATCTTTGCGATGAATGTTCCATTCAAAGCCAACACATAAGCAGGAACCCCTAATTCCGCAACGATTTCCTTAACCGAAACGACGGATCTGCCAGTTGCAATGACGACAGTTACTTTTTCAGATGCTAACTGTCTCACTATTTCTTGATTATTAGGTGATATCTGATGGTCACTGTTCAATAATGTACCATCCAAATCAATTGCGACTAAGTCCATTTTTCCACCTCCCCATAATTACATAAGCAATTATCGTGCCACATTGTGTCTGTTTACACAATATCTGCTGAAGATACAAAAAAAAAGAGTGGGACAAAAGTAAGAAACACTTCTGTCCCAACCTCTTCTCATTTTGATTATTCGATAGCTGTATTCTTTGAGCAAACAAGCGAAATCTTTCCCCAAATCCTGAATGGCTCTTTTTGCAAATCACGGCTTAAAATCCAAGGGTCCCAGACATCCTGTTTCTTATCGTCAAATATCAAAAATGATATCATAAAGATAATTCAACTCATAGTCACTGATTTTGATAGCGTACGCATTCTCCAGTGTTTCTAAAGAATCGGCGATGATTTTTAACGTTTGGTTCCTTCCAGTATCAGGTGTTCCCTTATATTCTACTACTTCATGATTACGGATCAATCGCTCTACTAAACTCGCTATATGAACGTAAAGAATGGCTTTTTTACTATTGATCAACTCTAATTTCAATCTACGTTCGATTTCATTGATCGACTCTTCAATGTAAGTGATGACCCGTTTGACGTCTAAAATCGTGATTGCTGACAATAGTCGTTCGATCGATAAGTTTCGGATCAGATTATTATTGATTATTTTTCGTGTTTCTTCATCTTCAATACCTCTGAAAAGATTGTCGACAGATTTATCGCCTTGTCCAGTAATCAAATCTTCTAAAGAAACAAAACTGACCTCAGCGATTTCAGGATCTGCTGTGCCAATGATGCCTTGGACTTCATACTGCTTGAACAATGAATTATCTTTGCCATATTTTTTTAAGTAATGATAGTCGACCGCCTCGACTGAATACCCTAACTCTTTAGGTAAACTGCTGTCCATGAATTCTTTTAATTGTTGCGCGGCTCCAAGTCCTGTATGACAGACTGTGATGATCAACGGCTTCTTTCTTATTTTTGGATAAATCACTCGATAATCTGTATGCATACTGTCGCATAGCTTCTCACCGATGATTTCTAGATCCGTTTCTTTTTTGATCATTTCTGCCACAAATAACGCTTGTTGCGTAGTCACATTATTGATCATCAACAATGGACCCGTTAGTTCATCTTTCAATTTATCTGTTAAAATCATCAACGACCCCATATCCGCTAGTACAACTAATCCCTTACTGCAATCATTTGTTTTAACGTAGTGATGCATGTAGTCTTCTACTTTATCAAGGTTGACATTGAATGGCATATCAAATGAATCAAAAAGATGCTCTTCCATGAAATGGTTTACCACATCGGCGATACTACTTGCAGTTGAAAAACCATGCGCTAAGATGACACTGCGAATTTCTGGTTTACGGATTTTCAAATCTAACCCCTTCAAATAGAAGACCAATAAAACTTTTTCCGATTCATTGATCGATACATCTAATTTAGATTCTACTAATTCCAATAAAGCGTTTAAAATTTTTTTCTCTGTTGGTAAATGCACACTGACAAAATCGTGGATTTTTACCAAGCTGCTAGGATCGAGTGTGATCAGATCCGCTGAAAAATTATTTCGTTTATAAAGGTAGCTTGTTAATGCAACAATAAAATTGCCGGAAATATTCACAAAATAATTGGATTCTAAAAAGTTCACTAGTTCTTTGATACTATTTTTCAGTAATTTAAGGGTATGCCCTTCTTCAGAAGCATCATAAACGATCGTTTCAATCACCGTACTAGCTTCTCGCGAGAGTTGTTTTACAACGTACTCATCCTCCACCTTTTGTTCTCCATATTGCTGAAAGATTCCTTCGAAGACTTTAAAAATACTGCGGATCATCCGGCTATCTTCGTTCTCCGTTCGCATGTAATCGGTTACTTGACTTTCTGGTGTGATCACCACATCTTTGGTCTCTGTGTTATCGATTTCTTTTAATGACAGGAATTTAGACAATAAACTATTTTCTAATGCACTTGAATTGATCTCGATGTAGTCCTTATGCACTTGTTTACTGTACGCACTCGCACTAATGATCTTAATCAGATTTTTCAGTTCGCCCACGTTATCCCGATAATTCAAGGATATCAAGCGGTTCATGATCCAGGGAGAAATAACAAGTTTTTTATTTAGTTTTGAACTTTCACGAATAAAAAAAGTATAGATATACTCAGAGATTTCTTGGCTTGTCCGTTCTTGTAGGGAAGGTACATTGATCGTTACTGGCACCCTTCTAGTAAACGTTCTCAAAAAACTTTTGGAGATATCTTCCGTCGTGGCAAAAATCAAGCGGACTTTCGACTCTCGGGATCTATTATTCTCACCAATACGAGAAAAATGGTTCGTATCCATAAAAGTAAACAGTTTTTCCTGACTTTCAGGGGACAGCCGATGGCATTCATCTAAAAACAAAAATCCGCCATTACTGGCTTCAAGTAGACCTACATAATCTTCATTAGCTCCTGTGAATGCTCCTTTTTTGTAGCCAAATAAAATACTACTTAACAACTCTTGATTATGATAATACTGTGCACAGTTCAATTCTAAGAAAGGTGCATGTTCACTAATGATCCCTTGTTCGACACAATACTCATAAGATTTTGCTGCCAACATACTTTTGCCTACGCCAGTTTCCCCATGAAACATCATCGGAAGACCTGTGCCTGGATAATAGACAGAAGCTTTGATCTGATCGATCGCCATACGTAAACTAGACTTAGCGCCGATGAGGTCTTGGAATGCTGATGCTTCACTTTCTGAAGTGTTTTGCTGTCCATCTTGGATCAACAGATCAAGGTTTTCATACACTTGTTTTGAAGGAACAAAAAATTTTTCAGCAAACGTCGCTCGCTCAAAAAAAATCGCGGGTCTTGTTTTGACCTTGATTGCGATATTACTTTTCACTAATTCGTTTAGATATTGACTCGTTGTATTCCTGCGGATTGACACAGCATCAGAAATGGCTTCTGTAGTTAATGCTTCAGATAAACTGATTTTTTCTAGATTCTGTGTATTCTTTAGCAGTTCACTTTGTACTTGGTCCTTTGACATATGATTACCCCTCCTATTTACGACATTCGACAGAATGATCGATAGCTCTCAATATGTTCGACACTATTGTAGCACTATTCACTTGTCAAAAATAGTGTGTTTTTTCACAATACTCAGATAAACAAGAAAATCTGCTTTGTTTCCTCTTCTTTTTTATTTGAATAAAGAACTATCCGTATGGACCACCATTTCTTTTTAAATAAAAAAGCATATACAGCAGTCTCTTTTCTTAGAGTACTCTGCATATGCTTTTTTTTATGTGAAACCACTAAATTAGTTAAACCAGTTTGCTCTATTGCTTACAACCGGATCTCTACCAAGAACTCTCCACTACTTTCAGAATGTGTCGGGATTCATCGGACACATCAGATAAGGGGCTTTTTATCCATATTCTAAACATGAATAAGCGAAAGCAGAACTACTCTTGCGAAAAAAGCGGAGATCCACCATGATTTGAAAAGCAATTGCCGTGAATCACTTCTTATTTTTCGGCGTGAAGCACTTCTGTTCAAGCTTCCATCTTATCTATCTGGAACTTGTGTGAAACACCAACGAGTGGCAAAATAATCGTGCATCGGAACAGGTAGGCTTAGTCCAATGTGCATTAATTCTTTACCTGAAATCATTTTTCCATCGTCAGCTGACAAATAATATCGATCTGGTTGCACCCCACTGAGTTTTAGCCTTTTAGGAACTGTATTTCCATGTGCTTGGACAAACACATGACTAACGATCACCTGATCATTTTTTTGCTGTAACCAAGCATATTCATTCCTGTTATCATAGACTTGCAGTTGTCGAAACTCTCCAAGTTGCATCGTTTCTCGAATGGTCTTGTATTCTGTGATCTGCTGCTGAATGTCTGCTTTTTCTTTTTCTGATAGTTCTAACAAATTGAGCTCATAGCCAAAATTTCCTTGTTGTGCCACAATCCCGCGAGTTTTCAAAGTCGTGATCCGACCTACTTGATGATTGGGAACTGCCGATACATGACAACTCATAGATGCTTGAGGATAAATCAGTACGGTACCTTTTTGAATCTCTAAGCGTTCGATAGCATCCGTATCATCGGAAGTCCATATTTGCGGGCTATAGGCTAACATCCCTGGATCAAAACGTCCCCCGCCACCAGCGCAACTTTCCAATAGAACGTCAGGAAAGCGTTTAGTGATCTTGTCAAGTACATGATACAGTCCTAAAATATAGCGATGGGCTAACTCTTTTTGTTGTTCCCTTTCCAAAGAAGAGCTTCCAGAGTCAGTGATATTTCGATTCATATCCCACTTGATATAAGAAATATTGTTTTCCGTCAAAAGATTGGTCAATGTAGTAATTAAATAATCTTGGACTTCTTTACGGGATAGATCCAGCACATATTGGTGGCGCACTTGTTGCGGTTCTTGATTCGTCACTCGAATGATCCAATCAGGATGTTTTTGATATAGCCGACTATTGGGTGAGACCATTTCTGGCTCGATCCATAAACCGAATGCCATCCCTATTTGATTGATTGCTGCAATCAATTGTTCCAACGTTCCTCCTAACTTTTCTACATTTGGTTGCCAATCACCTAATGAAGAAGTATCGTCATTTCGTTGACCAAACCAACCGTCGTCTAACACAAACAGCTCCATTCCAAGCTTTTTTCCTTCTGCCGCTAAGGCTAAAATCGTTTCTTTATCAAAGTCGAAATACGTAGCTTCCCAATTATTCATCAATATCGGACGTGTCTTTTTTGCAAATTTTTTGGGAATCAAACACTCTGTGTAAAATTTATGATAACGAGCGGATAACTGATTCAATCCTTGTTGCGCTTCGACCATCACAACTTCTGGCGTATGAAAGATTTCTTTAGCATCTAGCTTCCAAGAGAACTCAAAAGGATTTATCCCAATTTGTAAACGAGTATTTTGATGCATGTCGACATCTGCTAATGCCAAGAAATTGCCACTGTACACTAGATTCATACTATATATTGAGCCATGGTTTTCATCGACTTCTTGATCTAATAACGCGATGAAAGGATTTTGACCATGCCCACTAGCTCCACGTTTACTATCTACCCCTTGAAATCCTTGAACCAACCTTCGTCTATTTTGATGGGCTTCTCGTCCCCATGCACCACCTAAAGTCAATAAATCATACTTGTCTGAAAGAAAATCTAAACTTCCGCTCATACAACGATCAATAGTAATTGGTGTACTACCTAGATTTTCGATTTGGATGTTTTGTGTGAAAACATCGTGTTGTGGAAAGACACTGATCAATAAAGAAACTCTAAGGTTATTTTCTTGGTCCACCAGTCGTATCGTCAACATCTCAGCAGTTTCATGCTGACAGGAAGGCAGTCCAGGAATCGGCTGTTTCTCACTGATTCGATGATCTAAGTAGCGTAGATTAGTGATTCTAGTTCCATCCGCTAAAATCAGTTGGACTGCTGGTGTCCGCATATCAGGATTCCCATATGCAGGATAGGCAAGGGGGATCTGTTCCAATTTAAAATCTTTTATACAATCCGTATCAGCCATATAACTTGCACGTTTGATCTCTTTTACTACATAACTTAAATCTACCGTTCCCACTTTCTCACCATAATAGTAAGTTGCCAAATGACCGCTCGGTAAAACACCCAAAGACAACTGAGAATTTTCCGAGATCAAGTCAAATTGTTGTGTTTCTTTTTGAAAATGGATCATTTTTTTATTCCCCCACCTTTTTTAAATAAAATGCAGCACCTTGAAAATCCTCTGTAAAGCAACAGCGAAATCCTTTCTCTGATCGATCCAAAGCTACTGTTGCTCCATACCTAGCGATGATCTCATATCTTTCTTCTGTTTCAATGCTGATTTCTCTCGCCATTTCGAACCCGTGAACTACTAATAATGCCTCGGTACCATCATCAGAATACCGCAAAACTGCTTGTTCTCCTTTAGGATCACGATAAGATAATACTGACTTACCGAATCGACGACTATTCCCTGATTTTATGATATCTTTTACCTTTCGATAAAATCCGATTCCCTCATCCACTGCTTTCCACTGAAAATCTGATAACTCGGTAATATCTCCTGAGAGACATATCCGTCCTAAAAAGTTAGCGGTCATCGAGTAGTAGATCCGCTCAATTGGATCTTCCTTTCGCAGAACAGCCCACATCAAATTTTGACGGGGCGGGATCAATTCGTGCATATTTGCACCAATGATCGGCAAACACACTGCCTCATGGGCGTCAGAAAAGGAAGAAAGGTCTGTTCGCCTCATCATCGAAGGTTCTAAACGATGGCCGCCAGATGAACAGTTTTCAATAATCAAATCTGGTAATTCTCTCTGG
>JACRYO010000071.1_pt1 | contig 16157 bp, 11 predicted proteins | sample 8023221 | NCBI WGS metagenome assembly JACRYO01 (sample SAMN15823180, study PRJNA655841) | gut metagenome | isolation source: fecal sample D85 from dog with diarrhoea from SPCA | host: Canis lupus familiaris | place: South Africa: Mmabatho, Mahikeng | collected 2019-09 | reverse complement strand
CAATACGGGTTGGCTTTTGCTTTTGATGGGATTTATCTGTTGTTTTATCGGAGTATTCTATACATTCGGTCCAATTCCCTTGTCTCGAATGCCTTTAGGGGAAATCTTCAGCGGGGTGACTATGGGACTTGGGATTTTTGCAATGGTCGTTTATGTTAATACATTCGGTTCGGATGTCTATGATCTGACAATCGATTTTTCATCCGGGCAATTTGCTTTGGTAGGAAACCTTTGGGCTATAGCAGCCATTGTATTGGCTTCCTTACCCTTGGTGTTTACGATTGCCAATATCATGTTAGCTAATAATTTGCGAGATCTTGACCGCGATATTGAAAATCATCGCTATACACTGGTTTTTTATATCGGACGCCCAGCAGGAACAGTCTTATTCCAGTTATTGATGTATGCTTGCTATTTTGTGATCTTGATGGGCTTGTTGAGTGGTATCTATGAATGGCCAATCTTAGTCACCTTCTTGACTTTGCCAATTGTGAAAAAGCATTTAGATCAATTCAAGCAAACATTACCCCAACCTATCAGTTTCAGCTATTCCATCAAAAATATGGTCTTGTTCAATGCTAGCTATGTATTGGGTCTATTACTAACGATCATTGTGCAATCCATTTAACGATTTGAAGAGGTTGTGACAGAAGTGGTCAGCTTCAAGAAATAAGAAGGAGTTTACGAAAATTGCTTTTCAAATTTTTGTGAAATTTCGGCTTATTTCCGAAGAAGTTACTTCTGGAACACCGTTTATTCGGAAAAAGGAACTGCGACAAGACTTTTGTCACAGTTCCTTATTTTTTTGATTCGTATCAGCGAACTTGATGAGAATTTTCTTGAACTAATGAATTTCTCATAGACTTAGCATTTTTACGCGCTTGTCCTACTTTATTTTCTAAGTTTGGATTTTGTTTATTAATCTCTCCTTCTCTACGCACAGCTGGCAATAAATTGTTCAACTCTTGAGATATTTCTTGTTCATTGAGAAGGTGTAACTTGACATTAGCAGTATCAGCAAGATCTTTGATCGTACTGATAACATCCGCTGTTTCTTTAGGATAAAATTTATTGTAACTTTTTTTTAAAGCTGCTAAAGCAAATCCTTCTTTATAGTTCAACTGTTCAAATGTTTTACTACCTTTTACATAACTGGGTTTATTTTTGATTTCTTCTCTTTTTCTATATATTTTTTGCTCAAGATTATGCATTTTCTGACAAATCTTTCCATAACTAATCAAATTTTTTTGATATTCTTGAATTAGTTCTACAGGTGAGTTATAAATCAACATTCTATTTTTATATTCGCCAGTTTGAAATGCTTTTTTAAAAGCTGCTTTATACTCGGGGTTGTTTAGCTCGATCTCTTCCTTCTGTATTTCTCTTTGTCCCTTAACCAAATTTCGTTTTATCGTGTGCCATTCTTTACAAACGTTTTTGAAATCCTGATTCAGCAATTCTTTTTCTTTTTTTAAGTCCTTCTTATTAGGCATTTTTTCAGACCTCGCTTTTTGTTTTATTAAGCCTACCTGTTGGCTTTGCTGTTTTACCGACAACCGTTTTTTTTTATGACTTGATCTTCTCTAGGATTATTTGGGGTACTTTTAAGGGCTGCTCTAGCTTTAATAATGTCTTCTAACGTGATTTGAAAATTACTAGGCGGGCGTTCAACGTTATGACTTAAATAGGATTTGGCTGTGCCCACCACATACCCTTTCCTTTTCATCGTCTTACTTTTATACTGATAATCATTTTTGTTATTCAATAACTTTCTTACATCTAGAATCTGTTCTTCGACATCTGCTAATCGTTGATTCCACACCCTATATGTTTCTTTTGTTTGATTATATTCATCAAGCAACACTTGCCTTTCAGGAGGTGCAGTCATTTTTTCCTGTTGTTTGTTTAACTTTTTTTCGATTTTTTTGACGTTATCTAAAATATAAGTAAAGTGTTTATTTAGAACGTTCTTACTGCTGCGTAAATAAGCTTTTTCTCGTTTATCCATCATGAACCTCCGCTTCATTCGCTAAATCGAGTCATGTGCTGTTGACCATTGCGCCTTGTTTCATTTGTCTATTGTTGAGATACAAACTGTTATACGCTTGATTTAGAAAATGCTTAGGAAGAGGTGAAGATCTCGTTCTTCCTAAGCATTTTCGATTTTTCACTTATCTAGATCTTGATGGTGGTGAAATTCTTCTCTCATTAAGCACCCTTTCATTCCATTTGTTAGCTTTCTTAGTTGCGGAAGCTGTAATCTCACTTAATGAACGTTTCCGGTTCTGTGTTGGACTTTGGACCCGCGCTCTAGCAGCTTTGTTGCTTCTTAGTAGTTCAACCCCCTCTGCTTTTGTTCCTCCTGAATTTTGCATTGACGGTCCTAGTTCTCTATTGATGTTATTCCGTGATATAGTAATTTCTGGCTTTTTGCCTTTTAGATCCTGACTTTGGGTCTGACTCTCATTTTGGACTGCTCCATTTTTTTGGTTCTCTTGTTTGTTTTCTTTTTGTTTCCCCTGCATTTTTTCCACAAAATCGATGCTTCTTGTTCTAGCGTTATATAAAAGTTTAAACATAACTATTGGAACACGAGGTAGGCTTTTAATAGTCTCGCGAAACCTTCTCTGTCTCACAAGATTGATCGTTCCTCTTACAATTCTATATAGAGACTTCACGGCAAATAATAAAATACGGGGAGTACTTTTAGCAAGATAGAGAAACCCTCTTTCCGTGAGTTCTACTTCTTTGTCTTTGCTAGCATTGTTTCCATCCATTAGCTTGTCACATCTCTTTCAGTGATAATGACCTTGTTCCCTTCTTCATCTGTTGTCTCTATCGTCCGTTCGGGCAAATCGTCTCGTGTTGTCCCATCTTGCGTTAGTGTGACATCGTCATATTTTTTTTCATAGTAAGAGTTCCACTTGAAGGTCCCTACTGGTCCTGCCAAAATATATTTTGATCCTTCCTCTGTTATTTTGAAGTTGATATCTTGCTTTCTATCGTTACTATCGGTTCTGCTTAAAGAAATGGTTGCTCCACTTTGTTCGGTAACTATTCCTGAAATAGTATATTTGAAAGTCTCCGTCTCCTCATCGTCACCTTCGATTTTCGTTTGGACGTACTCTCCGTCTTTGAATTCCAACTTGAATGTTCGATCTGAATTTTTGTTCTCCCAGTGACCTTGCGTCAAGATATCAGACCACATTTGGTTCACTGCTTTTTCAGCCGCTTCGATTTGTTCGGCATTTTCTGATTCCATTTTTTGTTTGATGTCTTCATTCGGATATAAGAAGATCTCTTCTTCTCCTTCTTTCAGATACATCACTGTGCTACCCATCCGTGTTTGTAATTGGAATTCCTTTGTTTTTCCATCTTCTGCTTCTAAAACCATAATGTTTTGGTCCTTGAGGTAGTATTCGCCTTTAGGAATCCAGGAAGAAGCCCAGTAAGTTCCATCTGCATCTAACTCGATATACATATCATCCGAACGGTTCGAATACCATGTTCCGCTGTAGATTGTTCCGTTATAACGTCCGATCGTTTCTTTGCTTTCTTGGGTCTGTTCTGTCTTATCATTTGCTTGGGCTGTTTCCTTTGGTTTCCCACTCATCAGTGAATAAGTGACAAGAGTAATAACGACCACGATTAGAACAGCTAAACCTATAATGATGTTTCTTCCAGCTTTCGTCTCTAAAAAATTTTTAAGCATCTTCGCACCTTTCTTAAAAAATAAGATTATGGGGTTCCATACCCCGAGATAGCTATGCTATCTAAAGCATAGGTTCTTCTTCTTACTCGATTGTCGGAATTTCCTTCGATGACTTGGACCATTCCGCCCCCTGCATATTCCACGATTCCGACAAAATCCTTGCCAGTTCTTCCACCTGTCCAATCAAAGAAAATAAGATCACCAGATTGTGGTAAATACTCTTCATCATGACGTTTGAATTTTTCATTTTCGTAGAACCAGTCTCTCATCGCTAATACATTCGGAGTCTTCAATACTCGATTCTGGTTGATATACCCTGCTTGATCTGCCACCCATGAAACGAACATCGCAGACCATTCTGCACGATTTTCAAAACCAAACCAGCGCCAGTATTTATCACCATTCAAATTCCCTAACTCTTCTCTAGCTATTTCTACCATACGTCCACTCTCGACCATGATATTATTCGTTACAAGTTGCGCATAAAACATATTTCCATAATCATATCGCCACGTATAACCAAACCGCAACGCAATAGGATTGTGATACGGAACGGTTTTCCCATTACTTTTATCTCGGGCAAAGATTCTGCTGTCATCAAAGGAGTAATCACTATTTCTTCGGATCAAGTCATCTAAATATCCTTCTCCAAAGTTATATGCCTGGACAGCAGCTCGCTCATTCTTCTGGTTTTCCTGTGCTTTTTTCAGAAGACGAGCAAAATAACGTACGCCAACTTCGATGGATTCTTCTGGACTTCTAATTGAATTAGGCGGTCTTCCTTGTGATTCACTGGCTTGCATGATATCCGGAAATTCTCTCTCATTTCCGCCTGTTTCTACCCAGATAATAGATAAAATCGCATTTTCATACCCTTCGATATCATTCTTCTTTGTCTCTTCGGCCACTTTCTCCCGCCATTTAGTAACAGAAGCTGGTGGATTGATTAGTTCCCCTCTCAACCCTCCCCCACTGCGGAAATAACCAAGATTCGTCTCATGAGCAAAAGAAAGATTATCGATATATACTGCTGGATATAGTGGTGGATCTGCGTGCCAGAAACGATAAAGTTCCATATCCATAAGCAAATTACCACCATTATCAGAACGAGTATATCCAATAAGGTCACCTGCAGATAATCGCTGACCTGAACGTAGTCCAGGTACAAGATTGATATTTCGATAATGCAGATAAAATGAAAATTCATTGATGTAGACCCATGTACGTAAACCTGGACTGCCTGTATCCCCCCCTAAGGTCCCATCAATCGTTTCTTCTCCCATTGCGTAGACTGGCGTCCCTGGCTCTGCTTCTAGCACAATATCATTGTTTCTATCATCTGGATTTCGTCCACGATATCCGTAATTTTCGATTACACTTGCGTAATGAGTGGCTCCGAATGGATTAAGTAAAAAGATTTTGTTCTCAAAGCGATCTAAATCACTGATTGGATAATATTTATCAACTTCCTCTTCATCAAATGCAGATACTCTGCCGTAATAAGGATCATTGTTTGAAGGAATAATTCCTCCTCTCATCGTATAGACATCTACTTCCGGGTCTGAATCTAGCATTTCTCCTAATGTTTGGATGTTGATATTTATTGTGACAATATCTTTTGTTTCCGTCTTGACTTCTACTTTCTCTTCTCCAGTCTCTTCATCGATCGTGACGGTCGTTGTTTCAATCTGTTTGCCAAGTTCGGCCAGTGTACTGTAGTTATAGACCATATCATGGATTGCAAGGATCTCATCTCTGACTTTATTCACTCTAACTGGATGATCAGTCAATGTATATGGAGCATCTGCAAAAATAGCATAGATACTTCCACGATTAGGAATCCATTGACCGGTTTTTTGAGCAATCCTTTCCCGATATTTCGCTATTGCTAATTCATCGATATCGTAATCTTCGAATTTTGCATTCAAATAGTATAAGTAACTATCGCCATTTGAAGAATATAAAAACGTCTCGGGATCTGATTGGACACCATTGACCATGAAGTACACTTCATCGAATGCGTCGTCATTGATCAAATTTTGGTAAGCATTGTAAACATTCTTATTTTTGAGAGCATCTAGATGTGTGACGTAACGATAGGCTTCTTCAAGCGCCATATCTTCGGTCTTTATCACGAATAGACTAGCAATAAACATGAAAATAGAAATAACAACTGTGATGACGGTTATGACTATTGCAACGATGGTAATGATGATAATCAGTTTCAACAATATCGGTACTAAAATAAACAGCGCAATCAATAGCCCGATTAAATTCAAATTGCCGTCCCCATCTCGTCCTACCTTATCAATCACTAATTCCTTTATCTGTGAACGAAAACGATTTTTAGGCGAAATATTTCGTTGTAATGAACGGTCTACTTTATGTTTCATATTCTTGACGCTATATGTGCTCGCTCGTCCAGATTGTCTCTTATATTTCTGGCTCGTTTGACCCGTTTGCTTCGATTGAGCAGAGAGAGTCGAACGCTGATATTTTCTTTTATAAGATTGAGTAGAAAATTGAGTTGATTTAGCTTGTCGAGTAACGGTCGCTTGCTTTTGTTGTAAAGAAGCTTTTTTTGCTTCACTGACATATCCCGTATACTTCAATTCTTTTTGCAAAAACTGCTTTTGATATTTTTGCTTGCGAGTAATGTCTTGGGTTGTTTGCTTATCTGAAATGACACTATTTCGATATGTCTGCTCATTCGGTTTTTCCCGTTGAATGATATGTTGTTGGTTCGTTTGGCGAGCATTTTCCAACTTTAGCTCTTTTTTTGATTTTAAAAGTAATTGTCTTCTTCGAAATAACTTTTGCTGTTTCGCGATTTTTGGATTGTGCACTGCGACAATTCTTTTTTCGAGAAGCATGGCACGAAGGCGTTTTTTACGCGTATTCGAAGTTATCAGTTTTACTTTTTTCCCGTTTTTTTTCTTCAACCGAATGTTTTTCTTTTTCTCACTACTCGTTTTGAAGACTTTTGTTTTTGATGATTTCTCACCGTTTCTATTTAAAACAATATTTTCTGCTTTAGACTTGGAAGTGGAGCTGCTTCCTTTCTCATCCTCTCTTTCGTTATCCAGTTCAATATCTCCTATTGGATTTTCCGAATCAGCCACTATCACATATCCTTTCTGCTTGTTTTTACTTTATTATGTTTCTCCAGGCTTGGTCGACATCATTTTGTACAGCTTCGTATCTTTTGGAAAATGATCGTAAAACGGGAGAGTGGTATCCCCAAATACCATTAATCCATAGCCTTCTGGAGAATTGACTACGTATTTCTCTTGTTCTTCTGAGATATCGAATAATCGAACGAGCTGTGTCCTGTCTGATTTAGCCTGATTGAGCATCATGACGAAGTCACTGTTAGACAACATTCTTCGTGCAAGATCCGATAGCAGCAATGTCTCCACATTCTGAGTAATCCCTGTTGGAATGGCCCCCCATTTTCTTGCCCGACTCCATAATTCAAAAAAGTAATTCTCTGAATATTCATTGGTGAACAAAAGTTGCATCTCATCGATATACAGCCATGTTCGCACGCCTCGTTCCCTGTTTTCCGTGATCCGATTCCATACTTGGTCTAAAACGATCAACATCCCCATTGTCTTCAATTGTTTCCCAAGATCTTTAATATCGTAAATGACAAGCCGCTTCGTGATATCCACGTTTGTTTTGGCAGAAAACACTGACAAACTTCCTTCGATATAAATCTCTAGATCCATGACTAACTGCTTTGCTTCTTCTTCTTCCTGTTCTTTTAATATGTTATAAAAATCAACAAAAGTCGGCATATCACCGCTCATTATTTCATATGTTCTACGACAGACACGGTCGATCAGCGTTTTTTGAGCAGAACTCAAACCTAGTGCCCCACCAATAATCAAATCGAACAACGAAATCAAGAATTCTGACTTCAATACTACAGGGTCGGTATCGTCCCCATAGTTTTCATTGATATCCATCGGGTTGATCGTTGTTGCAGAATCACTGGATATCTTGATGATCTCTCCATTGAAATTCTGACCGATGACCGAATACTCCCGTTCTGGATCAATAATGATGACTTCATCTTCTGCATCTCGTAACAAGACATTGACTATCTCCCGTTTGACAGAAAAACTTTTTCCGGAGCCCGGTGTCCCAAGAACGAATCCATTGGGGGCTTTTAAAAGTTTTCTATCTAGTGAAAGAATATTTTTAGAAATAGCATTCACTCCATAATATTTTCCGTTTTCTTGGATCAAATCAGATATGGTGAATGGGATAAAAATCGCTGTGCTGGCTGTTGATAGCGTACGATCTAACGGTATCGAATTTATTCCTAGCGGGAGTGTTGCATTTAGTCCATTCTCCTGCATAAATTCTAATTCAATGATCTTGAATCCAAAACGACGTCCTACTGCATTCACTTCGTCTTGAATCTCCGCCAGCTGTTCAGTTGTTCCTGCCCGAAAATGAATCGAGCTTGTCATCGCATAAAGCTTTTGACCTCTATTTTGCAAATCGTCTACCAAGCCTTTTGCTTCTGTTAATGAATACGAAAGGTCATAAGAAAGCATTTCGTAATCATATCCGTTTTGCAACGCCTTTTTTTGCTCATCGACTTTTTGTTGCTCCATGAATGCTAGCTTTGTTTTCACTAAATCAAAAGCTTCATCTTGCTCTAGAGGATCAATATGAAGAGTAATCACTAATTCTTTCGGGATTTCTAACAGCTCGTATAAGAACGTATCTGCTAATTCAGAAGGATATTCTTGAAGATAAATCGTTTTTGCATAATGCGTATCTACCTTTAGATAGTTTTTGTTTTCTTTTATCTCAATGACTTCTGGCAATACATCTTCGACCTTTTGCTTCTCTCTTTTATCATCTGTCCCTAAAATCTCTGAGAGGATTGTCAATAATTCTGTTTTTTCGATGCGCTTGATCTTGCTTCCTAATCGACTGGCAAACATTGCAAAGCGATCAGCCACCATTTCTAGTTCTTTTTCTGCATGCTCTATTTTTGTATGTTTTTGTACAAAAGTGAACAAGATACATTTGCGGTACCCATTTTTTTCTTCATCTAATTTTCTAGAGATGACTTCATTCATTTCTGACCGGTAGTCATCTAAAAAGTCACCTTTTTCTTGATAATAAAGAACTTTTTGCAAATCTGCTAAAGGTCGTTTCTTTTTATAGACGGTCAGCTGTAATTTCGTCTTACTACTTAAGGAATTCAAAAAATCACAATACTGAGAAAAAATCTCGATTTGGTTGTCTTCAGACGATAATTGGTAATTGATGTCTTCTAGTTCGATGGTAGTAGAATAAGTGATATCATCGATTTGACAAATACCGCTAGGAAAGATTTCTTGAAATGCAAAAGTTGCTCTCAAAGGATCCGTCTCTTGTAGATCTTGTGATTTCTTTCCCTTCTTTTGTGCCTTTGGTTCATTGTTCTTCAATTTTTTCTTTAATTTTCTTGTTTGAGTGAATGACTTCAACTTCATCATGTTTCTTGTCCGCCTGTATCTTTATTTGTTTCTACATTTACGGTTTCAGCTACTTTTTTCTCTTCTTTCATTGATACCCCTTGCTTCTTACGGATGCCAGGAGAAAAATGATATTTGAAAAATTGTTTGATATACACTTCGAAGGTCAATCCATTTCGCTTGAACCAACCAAATGAAACGATTGGGATCGACGAAAGGATCATCAGCCAGCTGGTGATTTCCATCGGGATCTTCAGCCATGCGATGAAAATCAGACTGATCACGATATTTACTCCAGCGGCGATACTCAGACAAAATAACTGCTTTAAAGTCATACCAGCGATTACTTTTTCTCTGTATTCTTTGATATCTTTCGGTACTTTTACTTCGACAGCCATAGTTCCTCCTTATGATGCAGAGAGCAATGTTTTTGCCCATCCTTTTGTTTTATTGATTGAAAGCAGTAGAGCAAGCATATAAATGGTCAATCCCATGATGATCCCCCAGATTCCGCTACCGACTTCTTCCATGATTTTTATAAACAAAAGCGGATAGATAACTAAGACCAAGCCAATAAATGTTGCTTGTAGTCCCGTGGCCGCAAAATTCTTGAAAAAGCTTTTCGACATTGCTGAAAATTCCTGGTTTGGAAGTGCCCCCATTGGGATTGGTGCCATAGCACAAAAAATATAAAGTTCCAAGAATCTTAGATAGATCGTTACTTGGATCAACACTCGCACAACAAGTGAAACCAAAAACATGATACACATGACTAATAGAATAACTAGTTGTTCCCACCATGAGAGGTCGGCGACTGCTGAACTTACCCGATCTGCTACATTATTCAGTACACCATCATTTCCAACCTCAATCACTCTGGCAGTCAAGTTGCTGGTAATAATGATGATTCCGTCTAATATGTCTTGGATTCTTAAAATTACTATGTAACAAAGCACGAATTTAATCAGTGCTTTCATAATCATCTCGAATCCAAGCATAGGGGCACCACCTGCCCCTTCTACTTTCATTGAGATCTTCTGGAACTCCAAAAGAACAAAAATAGCCAATATTGATAAGGCAATCGGTCCTACTACATGTTGCTGTAGACGCATAACCAAACTGTATGCATCATACATATAAGACTGCAGATCCTGACTCAACATAGCTTGTAAATCTTCTCCATTCAGATAAGCAATAATCTGATTGAAGAGACTCATTATCGCTGTGTGCATATGCTAAACTCCTATCATCCTCATTGTATTCAGACTCATGGCAACAAAGAACTCATATCAAAGGATGTAGCAAACCAGCCTGCAGCCACTAGAATTAAACCACCACCAACGATTTGCCAGATACCCTGCTGCAGCTGAGGTCCATTTTTATCTTTTAAGGCACCTGCTAAAATAATCGTCCCCCAAATGAGCCACAAACCGCCTCCAACTAAAGTAAAACGTGAAACTAATGTAAACACCTGTTGTAACAATCCTGAATCCATAATAATTACAGTCTCCTTCTCTAATTAATTTTTATTTTTTAAGCCTAATTTCAGTATAGCGAAAATTCTCCCTTACTCTCTCACAGTTATTTCTAAATTCAGAAAATTTTGGAACGTTTCAGAAAACATCTTTCTTGGTCATTTACACATAAAGAAGGAGTTCCAAAAGAACCCCTCTTTCCATTCGTGTAGAGCTGCCGTTCCTACTCCCATAATCAAACTGTTTCTCTCAAGGCTTCCTCGTCATAGTCATCATCAGGCTCTTCTTGATACTCGTCATACAAGTCTTCCTCATCGATCATGTCATCTGATTCATCTAATGTCTCGTCAAAGTCTGAGAGCAATAGTTCATCTGGTTCGTAAGGCAATTCCTCTTGTCCAGGAAGCAACTGTTCCTCTTGCTCGGAAAAATCTCGCGTATACATATATTTCTCTGTGACGTCTCCGAGTTTTTTATAATTCTTGTGTTTAGTGATGTCATATTTTGAAGATAGGAACGGATGGGCTCCTCGAATTTTCAAGATACATTCTTGCCCTTTCAAACTTGCGACTTCGTCAGGATCCATCAGGTTTCTTCCTAGTTTTTGGAAGCTTTCATTGAACGAACCGTTTGCCCCTTTCGTTACACTGATATTTCGTTGTTCGATCGTTTCTTTACCCAATAATTTAGAGATGTATTCATGGGTGCTTTGTTCCATCCCTCCCAAGTATAAGAAGGTGTCACTCGTACCGATGATCGTTTCCCATGTGTTCTTATACAATGTTTTCAGCTGACTGATATTTTGCAAGATCACACTCGTTGAGATTTCCCGGCTTCGAACAACGGAAATGACTTTTTCAAAATCAGGAATCTGGCCAATGTTGGCAAACTCATCTAGAATACAGCGTACATGGACTGGTAGTCTTCCTTTGTATACATCGTCAGCTTTGTAAACAAGCATATCGAACAACTGTTGGTACATCATACTAGCTAAAAAGTTGAAACTTGTGTCTGTATCCGGTAACAAGATATATAAAATAGTTTTCTGATCACCGATTGAATCTAACGCCAATGTATCTTTTGATACCAACTGTCTGACACTTGGAATGTCGAATGGCGCTAGACGTACACCTAAGCTGACTAAAATACTTTTTGTTGTTTTCCCGGCTGATAATTTGAAAATCTTGTATTGTGCAACAGCAAAATTTTGTGGGTCTTTTTGTTCTAATTCTTGAAATAATACATCTAACGGACTGACAAAATTAGGGACATCTTCCTCGATATCAGCTAATCGAACCAATTCGATCACACTTCCCAATGTTCGATCTTCTTCCACGACTTCTTGGATCAAGTAACTGAAAATCGCCATCAACAATGCAGTCTCTGCTTTTTCCCAGAATCCATCTCCACCTTTTTTATCCGGATCGGTTGTATTCTTGATTAAGTTGTTGATGATTTTTAAGATATCATCTTCATTTCTGATATATTTGAAAGGATTATAGTAGTCGGTTGCTTTCCGGTTGATCAAATCAAAAATCTTGATCTTATATCCCGCTTCTTCAAACATTTTTCCTGTCTCCATCAACAATAATCCTTTGGAGTCACTGACAACATAGGAAGAATGCATCTGCATCAGGTTAGGTTTTACATAGAACCGAGTTTTACCACTTCCGGCTCCCCCCACCACGACGATGTTTTTATTACGGTTGAAGTTGTCTCTTTTAGTGATCTTCATTCGACCAGACAAAGACAGACTTTCTGTTTTCGTCAATAAGATATTGAAATCTTTCTTTTTATCAATAAATGGACGGATATCCCCAGCTTTTCCCCAACGTGCGCTTCCGTATTCTTCATTGGGTCTAGTATTTTTAGTATCGAACGTCTTATACAAAACGAATAACACATAGCTAACTCCTGAAACGACACCTACTAGAAGCGACATTTGTTCAAATTCGATATGGGGACTGAATTTCGCAATTTCTGCAAAGCTTTGATTGATTGCTTCCATAATTCGGTCTGCTAGCTCAAATGAAGTAAATTCCTCACTTAAAAACAAAAAAGCGATTCGATTACCGAAATACAAAAGTATACTAAAGACTAAAAAATGAAAACTAAAAACCATAGAACGTGAATTTTTCACATGACTCTCCTTTTCGTTTTTTCTTCTGTTTCATTTATAGAACACTCTGCTCCTTTTTTGGAGTTGGTTGACTGTTGCTTCTGGTACGTGCTGGGCTGTTTCTATTGCTATCATCTTTTCCGTTTTGATTACTTGCTCTGACAACTGCATCTTGTTTTAACTCTTGAAATTGACGTGGCCCTGCTACTGGTGAAACTTGAGAAGGCGCATTTCGATTATTTTCTGTCAATTTTTGATTTATAGGAACTACTTTGTTTGATTCCTTTCCTTGTTCGAGTGATACTTTCTTATTTGGCTCTGCGTGAATCTCTGCTTTCACTTGTTGGTTATCTTTTGAGTGTGCAAACAAGTTGTAGTCTATGGGTCCAAGAGAACCTTGAGAACTTATTGAGCTTCTTTTGGCACCTAAAGCATCCTGAGAAACTACTGAGCTTGTTCGAGAACTATCTGACGAGATGTTTTGTTCTTTTGTTTCTTGCACTTTTGAGTCTTTTGTTTTTTCTTGTACCTCTTTAACTTTCTCTTCTTTTTGATTCGAGAGGTCAAATGAATGAAGTGCTTTTTCTAATTTTTGATCAAAGTTTTTCTCTTCTCTTTTATTCAAATGATTTTCTACTTTTTTCAATCCAAATTTGTCAATCAGTTGCGCCCCGATACCCACAGAAGCCCCCATCAACGCTACAGTTCCAAGAGTAAATATACCGGCCCCAACTAGTCCAGGTGCAATGATTGGCATGAGGAATACAGAAGCCACTGCAATCAACGTACTTCCGCCTACTATGATCGCTAGCGTCTTCCAATTGTTCTTCAAGAAATCTTTCGTTTTGGCTTTCCAATCTTTTTTCGTGGAAGGTTCCAGACTTGGTTCTGCCGTTTTTTCTCCTTTAAGCGTTTCTTTGTCTTTTTCATTTGTCGTTATATCTATTTTCTTTGCTTCTTTTTCTGTTTCTTTGTCTGCTTCTTTTGTTGCTTCTGGCTGCTCTTTTTCTTTTGTCAGTCCTTTATTTAGTTCTTCTTTATCTTTCTGAGCTTCGCGTCGATTGGCTATTTTTTTCTCGCATAATTGATTAATTTAGGGACATAATAACTGGCACAAAAGAAAGAAAAAGCAGTAATCGCAACTGGTGCCGCATAGAGACTAACCGTCAGAGCTGGTAAAATCATCACTGCCCAACTCATAAATAAAGGATATGCCGCCAAAGGCCATAGATGCAACGCTCGGCGGAGCCAACGCATTTTTTTAGAATGTGGGAATAGTTCTTTTTTTAAATCTTTGATATCCATGCTTTTGATCTTTTCGATATCTGTTTTGATCTTGTCTGTATCTGCTTTGATATTTTCAACAGTAGCTGATTGCCCTTTTGGCAGTTGAATCATTTCGGGCTTCCACGTTTTAGGGTCATCTAACTGGATCTTCAGTTTCGCGAGTTCGGCTTCATTTTCTTGGATCTTCTTATCTATCGCATTTAATTCTGGTAAATGTTTCGCTTTTTTAGGAATGATACCAAATATTTCTTTTTGTTTTTCGATCGTCACTTGGAGTAGTTCTTGTCTAGCTTTTAAGTTTTCGCCGATTGCTGTATGTAAAGCATCTTTATTTGATATATCTGGTGTAACTTCCTTGGCTATTTCAGGTGTATCTTGCGTCTTTTTACCACTATCTGGTACGTCTGTCCTGAACTCTCCAGGATCGCTAGCAGCTCTTGGACGAGGTCCATTTTCCCGTTTTTGGCTAGGATTCTCTTGAATGATAACGTTCGGGTCAATAGGATGAGGTGCTTTCTCTGATTTTTGTGTTTCTTGTCTCTGCCATAATGGATCACGTGGCATAGGTGGTGGCACTGGAATACTCGGCTGCACCTTTTCACTATCAGCTCGATGCAAAGGTACACTTTCTTTGACTATTTGGCTAGGCTGCTCGTTGGGGGTATCTTCCTTTTTCGGTAATTCTTGTGAAAATTCTTTTGTCTTAGTAGGAACATCTTGAGAACGTTCAATCTTAGCTATTGCCGATATCTGTGATTCGATGACTGCTTTTTCTTCTATTAGTTTTTGGAGCTGTACAATCACCACATTGTTATTCATTTCCCAACTTTTTCTTCGCTCTTTATCCTCAGGTGCTGGAGGCAAAGTGGATTCAATTTTTGTGATTTCTTGTTTTTTTTTCTCTAAATCTCTAGACAAATGTTTTTTTAACTGGGTAGCTTCTATTCTTAGTTTTTCTACTCTTTCCCTAGCTTTATTAGAAGGCTCATTTATTTGATCAAGACGATATTTGTTTTCTGCCACATTTATTCTAGATAAGATCAGCATTTCATTTTGATAGCTATCGGTGTTAAGAGCTGGTTTCTCAGGAGCTCCATAAGTAACAGATTCTCTTTGTTGTTCAAGTTTATTTTTATGTTCAGTGACTTTCTGGACCTTTTCCTCTAAAAAATTTTTTTCCTGCTCCATCTCCCCTAAAGGTTGTTTCTTTATGTTATTGATCACAATTTGAAGTTGCTTTTCCTCCGAAAGATAACTATATAGCTTCTGTTCATCAGTTAACGTTTTTATTTTCCCCTCAATTGCTTCTGAAACAGATTCGTTCAACTTATCCATATTGATTTCAATGTTCGGGTCGCGTGGGTTTACGAAGGGAGATGGTTCTTTTGTAAATCGTTCATCTGCCAAGTTGTATTCCAGAAGTTCAAATAACTTTTGATTGATTGGTGTAAGCATCTTTTTTACTTCCTCTCAGATTTTTACTCTATATACAGTTGCGGTTAACGACAAATTGCTTGCTCCTTGTGTAAAATCGGTTCGTTTTTTGACTCATTTGTCTTATCTGCATCCTTGAAAGCTTCTGATATCCGATTGGCAATAGTCCCATATTGTCTATTGTTTTCCCTTGATGATGTAGATGAAATATTTGAAAGATTGCTCTCTCTTTTGTTGGCTTTGCATTCTTTGTAACACTTGTATCCTGCGACTGGTAATAAAACAAGGGTTCTTGCCACGTAATACAATGCTTTGAACATTGAGGCCAATATTCTGAACGTAAAGGATAAAATGCAAAATAAACCGATTAACTCTTTCATTTTCGTTCCTCCAGTGTTTTTATTTTTATCTTAACGCTGAAAATTGTCTATACCACGCCTACTTTTTCCGAAATAATAATTTATTGGCAACTCTTTTCTCAAGTAGAATGAAGAAATGTTTCCAAGTTATGCCAGAAAGCATCCGTCGGTACTTTAGAAATTTTCAGAATGGCAGAAGATATGCGATTCAAATTCAAATTCACATCGGTCAATACTAGGTCATATTGGTTGATCAGTGTATAGTCTAAAGAAAAAACATCTTTTTCA
>JACRYO010002419.1_pt1 | contig 16285 bp, 26 predicted proteins | sample 8023221 | NCBI WGS metagenome assembly JACRYO01 (sample SAMN15823180, study PRJNA655841) | gut metagenome | isolation source: fecal sample D85 from dog with diarrhoea from SPCA | host: Canis lupus familiaris | place: South Africa: Mmabatho, Mahikeng | collected 2019-09 | reverse complement strand
GGCTCCGAACAGTGTGTTGATGGACTCAACGCAGTCATTATAATCCGCGATATCCCGCTCCAATTCCCTAAAACTGTCTGCGGACATTACCATCTGCCAGCAGGCGTTGAGTTCCAGACCCAGCATGAATGGCTGGCTGTTTTCCTCACTGATGCCAAATTTGGCAGGTTTTACATTCCTGTAGTAAGTGATTACCCCATCTTGTCTCGTACCTTTGACAAATGCTTCAAAATTATCCATTTTCCCCTTTCACAAGCCTTTATGCTTGACATTTAAGCATAATTCTAGCATAATTGTGTCTAACTACTCATCCACCTTTGGAAGGCTTACTCTGATGAAGAATTTTAACCATTATGCTTTTGTTATCTGCGACGATAACCGAAAGCCCACGCCCAGCGGCCTTCTATTCTTTTCTTCTCGAACAGAAGCAATAGAGGCATTCAAGACAGTTGAAAATTCTCAGAATAAGGGTGCCGCAAACCCTCATGCTCGTATCTACGTTTATTCTTCCGCTGTACCCGTTGAATTTCATCACGCCCGGTCCCTTGCCCAGATGTGTATGGAAACAAATGAATGGCACCGCCATGGATGGAAGATTCTTTCTAGCACGTTCTCTGGGGATATGATTCTCAATGAGTACACGGAGAATCTAACCAATGAGGAGCAACGCCTTGTTGCTCGCATCAAGACAGAACTGAGTGGGATGAGCAAGGCCCGCGCGGCTATGGTAATGTCAGCGGTGACGGAGGGGAGCTTTATTGACGCGAAATTTGAAGCTTAGACCTTAGGGCAGTAAACAAAAGGAGGCCCGCTTTTAGAAGCAGGCCTCCTTTTAGCGTGTCAATCGGGAAAGAAGACGTTCGCTGTGAGGTCGGAAATCTATACGGTTGATGAGAGCGTCAATGAAATCAGCACTGGTGAGTTCCCTGCCCATTCTCGTTTCCAGACATCCAATACATAGCATCCCATGATGCTCTGGAACGTAACGTTCCCAAAGATTGAATTGAACCATGTAATACTCATTGAGGACACTGGTGTTCTCGCCGCAATCCAAGCAGTTGAAACCCCGGTCAGTATCCGCTGGGCAATTTCTCTGGCTCATTATTCTCCTTTAGGTGTTTTGGCTTCACCTATCATAACAGAAAACTACTTCATTTTCCATTGTGGGAAATCAATTTCGGAGAACTTTTCCTCATTTCTAAGTGAGTTAAGGGCAACATGTAGAGGCTGGGAAAGGACGTTATCCCGGGTGATATGAGTCGCCTTTTCGCTAATGATTTTCGGTTCCAATTTCAAGACCTTTCTTGTGAGGGTAACTAGATGTTCTCCAAAAACTTATCAAGTTTCAGGTTGAGTTCGTGGAAAGCCATCTGTTCTGTAGGGGAGGGGGAATAATCCGGATATACATTAATGGATTGTTCTAATCCTCCCATATCGGAGATAACCCGAACTGGTCGATCCTTGATATCCCGATACCAGTGCTCCATGGGAACAAAACTACCGAACCGAACCACAAAATCCCGACGATATGCGGCATCTGCTTCACGGTGATGGAATCCATTTTCAAGGATCAGGTCAAAGACCTCCCCTGCTTGGGATGGGGTGAGCTTCATCTTCAACTTCCTCATCATAATAAGACGTATGTTAGTTGAAAGGTATCACAAATTCTTCGGTAAAGCAACCTGTGCTACCGGCATTGGTCCTTTGGATAGGGAAACGGCCCGTAGATTTCCTCGTAATAACGCATTAATTGCTCTCTGGCACCTTTTGCGTAGAACCGGGCGGGGATATCTCTAATGACTTTCGCCAGATCCTCAGCATAGGGACCACCCGCAGCAGCGAACCGCAGTCGGTTTCGGGCTACGGAATTTACCTGCAAGGTGTGTCTGAGGTATTCAATGAAATCAGGTTTGGTAATAGCCATGAGTGTTTTCTCCATAAGTGCGGGGTTCCACTGTAACTATCTGCCAGTGCAACTTTAAAAATAATTTTAGGTTTCTTCTAACGAAACCTTTTCACTTGCCGACAGTGAATAAAGCTTCACGGATGAAGCACTTTAATCATCAATAATCATGGAGGAAACCACAATGGGCATGTCCGTTAATACCAACCTAGCATCAAACAACGCACTACGCAATCTCACTCAGACCAACAACAACATGAGCAAGTCACTGGAACGTCTTTCCAGTGGTCTTCGTATTAACCGGGCAGCGGATGACGCGTCCGGTTTCGTTATTTCTGAGGGTCTGAAGTCTCAGATTGGTGGCCTAACTGTCGCCAGCCGAAACGCTCAGGACGCAGTGGGTGTCATCCAGACCGCCGAAGGTGCCCTGACTGAGGTTCATTCTGTTCTTCAGCGTATGCGAGACCTCGGCGTTCAGGCATCCAACGATTCCAATTCCAAGGAATCCCGTGACGCTATCAAGAATGAAGTTGACCAGCTTGCTAACGAGCTGAAGCGTACCATTGACAGCACCGATTTCGGTGGCATCAAGCTTCTCAATGGTACTGCCGGTACCGCTGGCTCCATGAGTTTTCAGGTCGGCGCTGACGGTTCCGCCGCATCACAAATTAAGGTAAGCTTCAAGGACATTACTGCTGACCTCGGTGGAGCAGTTGCCGCCACCGCTGACGCTGGTTCAACCCTTACTTTCGATAACGCTACGAATGCTGCTGCGTCTATTGACGCTCTAGATGAGGCTATTGGTGCTATCTCAACTCACCGTGCTACTCTAGGTGCTTCCCAGAACCGTATTGAGTCAGCCATCAAGACGATTGCCGTATCAGTGGAGAACCTAACCTCCGCTAAGTCTCGTATTACGGACACTGATATGGCCGCTGAAATGACCAACTTCACCAAGAACCAGATCCTTTCACAGGCTGGCACGGCGATGCTTGCTCAGGCTAATCAGTCCACACAGGGCATCCTCAGCCTCCTGCGCTAACAACAACAGGAAAGGCCCGTACAAAATTGTACGGGCCTTTCCTTGTTTAACCCTAAGCCAAAGCTTTGATAAGACTATCTCGCATCCCCTGAATGAAATCCTCATTACCCTTGGAGGAGCCAACAATGGTAGTGATGAATTCATTGACCGCATCGCTATCCAAAGATTTTCGGAATCCCGCCTTAGCTAGGACAAGATTGGTCATCGCACGCCGGTGTGCTTTTTCCAACGCATACAGCCAATCGGCGGTGTAATCGGTTTGACCGAATGCTTTTACCGCATCAACAAGATTGATAGTGTACGCAGCGAACAAGTTTGCTGAGAGATTCTCCCACTGCCTGACTGCTTTCCTATTCCACACCAATTGGCTGTCCTTTCATATATGTTTCACCTATATCTTATCAGCATTATGGGCGGGTTGAATTTTCAACCCGCCCATAAAAATTTACTTCATATTACCCTGTTACAGGTTATTTTCCCTGCTGGAGGTAATTGTGTAGTGCCTCAAAATCTGGCTGACCGTTAGACAATGCCGGCAACGGCTGACCATTAGGCAGGAGCGGCCATGGGCGAAGCTCCTGCACAGGGGGTGCCGGCGGGGCATAGGCGGGCTGGGAATCCGGCACGCGCATTTCCCCACGTTCTGCTGCCACAGGAGCCTCAGGGGCCTGCTGAGCAGGTTGAGGTCGAGTTACAGGAGCCTCATTGAAGTTATTCACCGGAGTATGGAATTCCACGACCGAACGCGGGGGAACCGGCGGAACAACGGGGCGTGGAGCTAGCGGATTACGATAAGGGTTAGTTCCTTCCTCACGGTAGAACCATAGCAGGAGGGACAAGATGGAAATGGAAAGGCCGGCCAAAAGGACGAACGCAACAACAATCTTCCAATACATGTCACCAAAATCGTAACGGCTGAAACCAATCGGAAGAATGAACAATACAGTGGTGATACCAATACTCGCAGCAGAGAGCAGGGAAACCATCTTTACTGGTTCCTGCTTAGCGGAAGAGAATTGCAGTGCTTTCTGAACCATCATTGATCCTAGGCGACCGATGAGAGCAATTCCGATAATCTGGAAGAAATTCAAAACACCATCATAGTAATTGCGGTAACTGGAATCATAGTCATAATCATCTTGACCGAAAAGCCCTAACCACGTTGCGCTGAGAGCGAGGGACAAAATAACGATGTTGAAGAATGCGGCGACGGGAACATTTTTGGGGCGTTTAGCGGAAGTGTCCAGTGCGGTAAAAATAGTGAAAATAGCAAAAGCAGTGAAAGTACAAACAACACGGCTCATCTTATCTTCAAAATCTCCGAAGAGAATAAGCAGAATAGAAATGAATCCGACGAGTGCTAGAATGGAGATACTTGCCAGCATATAGCTGGACAGCTTCTTGGGTGCGGGTTCAACCGCAGTTTCTAAAGACACATTGGCCTCCTAATAGTGTGATGTATTTCTCCTATTCTATCAGCAAAAATACCCCCTACCCGTTCATGGGCAGGGGGTATTTTAATAATCAAGTATTTTAGAGGGAAGCCGCCGCCGGAGCGGTAGTCACCTCACCTTCGCCAAAGGTAATGACAGCGGCGGAAACCCGTACCTGACCATCAGCAACAGTGACCCGACGAATCCTCGGGAACGGGTCGTCGTCGGTGACAACATCAAACTGACCGGTGAATTCCAGACCTTCAAACTCGGGCTGGGAAATAAGGTGAGCTAGGAACTCGTCAAATTCCATGTTCATGCCAAGCTCAAATCGGCGCTCACGGTGCTCAGACCAGTGGAACCCGCGAGGGTGATAGCCGGTCCAGATAACAGTATCGGAGCTTACGCTCAGAGTGCCGGTGTTTTCATCAACAAAGAAGCTGAGGCGAAGTTCGTTGGAGTCCACCACTTCCGCAAACGCGGCAACCTGCGATTCAGTTAGTTCGGAACTGGCAGATAGAGAACCTTCAAAAGTGCTATCTCGGGACATGGTGTACTCCTATATCAGTAATTATTTGGCGTTTCTTGTATATCCCAGTATAGAGAGACCAAACGTGGTTGTCAACCTAGAATCCAAAAATGGCGAGCCAGCGACTTGAATCCCCCATGAATAAGAGAGGGTTGACAAAGTATTTCCCCTCCTTTATGCTTATATTAACAACTATTTGAAAGAAGCACACCATGTCTAACATCTTCACCCCCACCCCTATCACCACTGTTCGTGACGTTTTTGTTTTCACGGACACTATGGTTGTGCTTGTTGATGGATTCGCAAACTCTCCGTTCCCCACTCTCATTGAAGATATCAAGGATACTTTTGATGACATGGGCTGTGATGTCATCATCTCGAAGGCTGGCACTAAGATGGTGGATAACGAGCAGAAACCCGCTTACTCCATGTCCATCATTGACCGTTACGAAGATCCCACGGGGCAATTCCCTATCACTATCAACGAGGGGGAAGCAATAGCTCTCGGCGGTTCTCGTATCGTAGAAAAAGTGACCCTCTAACTCTTTTAGCCTCTATACTAAACAAAGTAAGGACAACACCACCATGACTTTTTTGAATGAAGAACAGATCACTTTAAGTGCTCATTCCTTCGTGTATGATCCCGCCACATTCCTCGAACCGCTGGATAGTGATAATCCCGCTATACTGGCGGTTCCTTATTCCCCCAGCGAGGAACTGATCAACTTCGGCATCCGGTGTAACGCTCGCCGTGTTATGGAGCCTTTCATCGATGAAGAAGGAAACCCCGATTGGCGTTTCCGCTACAACCTTGAAATCTGGGTGGCTAAGGCCTGCTCAAATTGCGACGAATCACCCGATATCGATTATGTCCATCCCGGTGATAAGATTGCGATTCTGGGATATGAAAATTACACCATTATTCGTAAGGAAGACATTGAATCCACTAACTGATGAACCAAAGGTTGCTATCGCAGGCGACTGGCATGGTAATACCAATTGGGCTATTGCCGCCCTGAAAGCACTGCGGGCAGAAGGCATTAAGACCGTCTATCATGTAGGAGATTTTGGTTTTTGGCCGGCTCTGGACGGGGTAAAATACGTTCGAGCCATCACCCGCCAGCTTGCCATCTACGACATGACCCTCTACGTTACCCCCGGTAACCATGATGATTATGTTCAGTTGGGCGCCAAGGAAATCTCTGCGGATGGGCTGCAGTGGTTCTCTGATCGCATTGCTGCCATGCCCCGAGGCTTCCGCTGGGAAGTTAACGGACGTTCCTTCGTCTCACTGGGAGGTGCTCCAAGTATCAACTTCGAGGACTTGAAGCAGGGGATTAGCTGGTGGCCCGAGGAAGCTCTTACTCTCGGTGACGTTTATCGCCTCGCTGAGAAAGGACATGCTGACATCATGATTACTCATGATGCCCCTGATGGTGTGCTCGCTCTGGAGACGCTGATGAATTCCAATGCTGAGGAGCGTGACAAGGTTGGCGCGGGGATTTCTGCTCGCGGGATCGCTTACGGTGATGAGGGGCGCCGACTGATGACTCAAGCGGTACAAATCGTCAAACCCCTGATGGTATTCCACGGGCACTATCATTTGGACTATGTAGAAGATGTTCCCTTCGCTGAGGGGGATTTCATCACTCGGTTCGTGGGGATGAACAAGGATACTGACCCGAACAACATTTGTATCCTTGATACGAATACGCTTGAGTGGGAGTGGGTTCCTGTCAAATGGTAGCATGATTGAAGGGGAGGTCCGATGCTGGGCCTCCCCTTCTTTTTATCAGATTTATAGGGACACAAAACTCATGTCGGGTTAAAACAAAAGGAAGGCACCGGCATGGCCGGCACCTTCCCTCATATACGAACCACAAGGCTAGTTTAGTTCCCTTGAACGCTCTGTAACGGCAGCACGCTGTCCACCGCACGGGAGATGATTATCACTGGGCCGGGTGCGCGACCCGCCAGCACATAATCTTCTCGCGTCAGCCACCCGTAATTGGGTGGCCCCACAGCCAGTCGGTTCCCAACGAACTACCATCAGGTCCAACCATAAACATTCCACTTCGTATGATGCCAAGGTTTCCCTTCGCATCTTCTCTGGAACATTATAGAATTATTCTAGCATACTTTTTCCACTTCCGCAACTCTAATCACGTATTAAATCAAAAGTGCCCCAACCGAAGCCGGGGCACAAGATCTTCTAGTCGGCGAAAATTCCGTGGTCAATATCCCACTTGGTGCTGTACGAGTACAGGGATCCGACATGGTTGAACATCTTATTCATCATGTAGATATCCTCAATCTTGAAACGCTCCAAATCAACACATGTCAAGCAGTAGAAGGCCTCCTCCACATCTTCCTCGTAACCTGTGTAATCATTATGCTCCACTGCCGGCTTACGATATCCTACGGGGAATTCCTCATCGGGTGTGTCGTAATCAATCATACCGTCAATGGACTGCATCGTGTCATTCCAGTTCCGGTGCAGTCGGGCTGCGTCGGTAAGAGCCTTAATAAAAGCCTGTACCCGCACCGGATAAGCCGGGTCAGCAATGGACGTAGCCGACAAGATATCATTTTGCTTGGCGAGGTTCCCAATGGCACAATCCAGAGCCGCGGGGGAGGGGAGTTCGACCGTCATGTGTGTATCCTTTGTTCGTTATAGTGTATGTGTTACCTCTAATGATACCAATGAGTACATCCATTGTCAACGTATAAGGGGGTCAGTCGGATATGGCTGACCCCCTTATACGGCAAGTTTATTTATGCGACGAGCCGTGCTTCACGGTCTGCTCGCTGAATTTCCATAGTGTTCTTCATCGCTATGATCACCGAAGCGGCGGCACCGATGATGAACGCAGGCCATGTGTAAGCGAACAGTTCTCCCAGCGTATCCGCGAAGACCGGCATGATGAAGAAATAGACAATAGAAACCAACGCAAATTTCTCTGCGTTACGGGCAAAAAACTGAAGTGACTTCTGCATGATGTTTCTCCTATCACAGGGCGTTTCCCTGTTTCTGATAACAGCATACCTAACATTATGATGATGCGCAACCCCAGACACATTTTGATTTTTACTGCTGGAACTGGTAAAATTACTGTACCTCATTAGTTGAAAGGGAAGGAACTCATGGAAAATACGCAGGGGAATTTCCCTCAGACAAGGAATCCGATGACTTTTGAAGAATCATCGGCTCAAATGATGTTCGAAAGACGGAAAAACCATATCGCTCGTCAAATATCCATCAAGGCAAAAGAACTGAATAGCGCTAAAAACGTATTGGATAAGCTGGAACGTGTGAGCGAAGAAACCTAAACGTATGATGCGGGATGATATGACACGTCATTCATCTGGCACTCACGGGGACATGATTTGGGGCGAACCGCCTCCAAGCGATTACCAATCCTAACGAAGGTAATCCCGCACCAGTTGCTTCGCATAATCACGGGTCACCAATTCCTCCAACTCCCCGAATAAAGACCACGGCTGACCGTTTATTGGCGGGAAAAATATGGCGTAGGGAACATTCGCCAGATTCGGGGTAATCGTCAATTCCATGGTCCCCCTTCCGCTATCTTCTCCGTAACCATAGAATTCGTTGATTTCAGCTTCGGTGGAGAACCCGCGAACATCCAAGTATTCATCTTCTCCGGTTCTAATAGCCACATGCCCGGTCCAAGCGTTCTCATTACTACCGGCGATGGTGAAAACAGCAAAATCCAAAGCGGTAAGTTCATTGATGGCAAGGGCAAGAAACGCACAGTAGCCACTCAAATAGATGTGATTCACGGTAGGGCAGAACTTACGAAAAGGAACTTCTACATCATTCCCACTCAGATTCAAAAACAGGTACCCCTCATTATCATGGTAGTCCATGTTTTCCTGAGCCAGTTCCATCAATCGCCGGGAAGCCCGGGCGCAGGTTTCCTCGGTCTCACGTTCAAGCATCAGTGTCATATCAATAAATCTTTCTAGCAGAGGAACGGGACCATAGGTTATATCAGCAATTCTAACTGCTTTTATTTTTAACCACAACCCGATAGGGGTCTCGTGTGATAAGTCATACTAGAAAATGGCTTCATCGTCCGAGCAGAAAAGGAAAACTATGTCACGTAACCGCAACAACGCCCTCGTAAAGAAATGGCTTTTTTACCTTCTGGTAAAAGACACCAAAGCGAAGGTGCTCTTTGCTCTCTCCATCGCCGCCGGCGTTATTTGGTGGAAGCAGGATTTCGCTCATTCCTTCGGGATGGCTTTCGGGATACTGCTAGCCGTGTCCATAGTATTTTCCTTCCTATCCTTCATGTTGGTTGGTGCTTACCGGGAAGGCTCAGCCATTAAACTGTATGACAAAATCAACTATAATGCCGGGCTTCCTAGCTCCTACCCAGCGGGCCGTGATCTCGATAAAATTCACATCCAGTGGAGAGGGTGGCGGGTAACCGGATGTACCATCCAAGCCGCCGGCACATCCAACATGGCTCGCTCCGCAACGACATGGCGTGATGTTAAGCAATCAATCAAAGACATTCTCCCCCTCACAGGAGATACTCTCTACACGGTATTCAGTGACCATCCCAAGGGCGTGCTCACCTTCTTCTCAGTAGCAGATGATAACCCGAATGCCGCAAAATTATCATTTGATGAAGAACTGTACGCTCTGGTCTATGATGCTCTAGGCTCGTACAGCAAGCCGCTACCTGTTGTCAAAAACATCGAGCGGACCACCGGCCAAAATGGTGACTATCTTCTTGAAACTCTGGAAATCAATACTGTTTCTTCCATTTCCTCCTATGACAGGTCTACTTTTGAAGGCCAAATCCGGTCCAAGTACAACGACCCGAATTCACTGTGGGGATTCCAATGGGGACATCAGGATGTCAAAGTCCACCGTATTGTCAAGGGATCAGTGGAAGAAAAGCAGCTGACCATGTTTAACGCTGTCAGCAATCTGGTGAGCAATTCCCTTCGCCGTGCTTTCATCATCGCACATAAGGAGTCATACATTTTCACACCAGATATGGTGAATATGAATCGTGAGGCGACAAATATCACTGAGTTGAGCATAAACTTCTTTGACTACGACCTATCCGATGATAAGCGTCGAGGTGAATTCGAGCAGATGACTGAACGTGGTCTTCGCCAATTATTGAACAGTCATAATTGGGAGTTTGACTGGACGATTCAGATTTCCGGTAACTTCCTTACCGTCCGCAATCGGGATTTGGTATAACCCTTTCATCACCCCTGTGCCTGCCACAATTGTTCCGACTGTGGAACAATTGTGGCAGGCACACAGATTTAATTTTAGAAAACACCATAAAAGGGACACTAATCAATGCTAAAATAGGACTACCACCAAACAATTGTGGAGGTTCTTATGATCGTCAGTCACACAGCGTTGATCGGATATGGATTACGGGTTTCCACCAGAGAGTTAGGCTACCTGAGACGGGAAAACCGCAACCACGCAGTACATGATCTATTCCCCAGCAACAAATTCACCCGGCTAAGTTATGCCATGGGTGATACCAGTGCGGGAGTCAATATTTGCTTCGTCACCATAGCTGGAACCGTAGCATCCGTGGAGGATAGTGGTTTGGGTTTGTTTGACCCGAATGAACTCAAAGAAGCCATTGATGACACAGCTTACGAAGAGTTACAAACGGTTGCCTTGGAGAGCCAGATCCACAGGCCCGCAGGTTGGTATCTCTTCTTATACAGGTAAAGGCCCTCACTATTCGCGGGGGCCTTTACCTTAGGAGGCGATTTCTCGGAGTGCCTTGGCAATCATCAGGGAAGAAATAGACTCATCCAGACCACGGGAGTAAGCCTCTTCGGCGGCGTGGATGTGGAAAAGCGAGGTATCCCACTCGGTGCGGTCGGCGGGCAGTTCTTCAGCCATTTCAAGAAGAATTTCGTTTTTAACCAGTGCGGCATAAGTCTCGTCCATGATCTTTCCTTTACGGTAGGTTTTTGCTGTTAAGACAACACTAACCCATTATCCTCTGGAAAGCAACACTCGGAATACAAAAGTGCGTAAAAATGTTGAACTGGATATAGAGAAAGAGGACACCTAATGATTACTGAACCACTTGCCCGAGGAATAGCCGTCACCGATGAGGAACATAAGGTGACCTTAACTGAACGTGCCCGGGATAAGACATCTGAGCTATTGGAACGTGAAGGCCGGCAGGACTTACGACTCAGAGTACAGGTGCAACCCGGTGGATGCTCGGGCCTGATTTACTCCCTGAACTTTGATGACCGGATGCTTGACGGGGATGCCGTCATGGACTTCGACGGTATGGAAGTGGTAGTGGACAGAATGTCCGCACCATATTTAGAAGGATCCATCGTGGATTTTGAAGATACCCTTCAAAAGCAGGGATTCACCATTGATAACCCCAACGCTGCCGGTTCCTGTGCTTGCGGGGATAGTTTCCACTAATTTCATCTCCACATGGGAACAGATGTAGTATGATGGTGGCATCACATCTTTTAAGGAGAAACCATGCCAGATAGCACCATCATCCGCGCTAAAAACAAAGTAGCCGCTTTTAGTTACATTCCTGATTGGGGTGCCCCCGGGCAGTGGATGGTTCATCTTGGTGCGGAGAGCAGCATCCTACTTGATGACGTTAGCGGGCTACGCTCCCAGCACGAACAGATAGAACGGTATGTCGCAGACAGATACATTCTCCAAGTTGCTGACGAGAACTGGTCTAAGATGGGAGATAAGGATGACGCTATCCGACTGTGCCTTGAATACACCGGGTATGGCGAGGAGGAACGTGCTCGGGATATGAAGGTCATTGATGCCCTCAAACGGGTAGTGGATCAGAATCGGAAAGACATCTTTGAGATTATCGGCTCTGTTACCATAGATGAGGTGTCCTCATTACAGTCTGTAGATGCGATTTCCAACGAGTACCGCGATGACATGATGCGTGAGATTGCCAAACGTGAAGAGATTGTCAATGCTTATGACCGCTTGGACAGAGGTGAGCAAGTAGGTATTGGATGGACCAATGAGACTTTCCTCCGCGATTTCCCCGATACCCGAGCCGCCGAACTCATCCGCAATAGACTGAAAACCGAAACAACAGGAGAAAACATTGTTTGAGACCCCCGAAACAACGGCGGAACATATTAAGCGGTTGTCTGAGCGTAAAGATACCGCCCACGAGAATTTTTTGTTCTTCCTACACGGCACGGCTATCCCGCATCTAAGTGAAGTGTATAGTGATTACGTAGAAATACGAATCCTTGCCGGAATCCATGGTGCTCAGAAGGCCGCCGTGGATCATATGAAGGCACATGGCACGCTGCAAGAAGGTGTTGTAGAAGCGCGGGATATGACGAACTCGGAACTACGCAATGTCATCCAATCTCTGAAAGACCATACCGAGGCTTTCCCCCAGCAGCGGAAACTCATGGAACTGCTGGGAAGTATAATCAGTGCCCATGAGGAACTCCACTACCTCTCCACGAAAAATTATTACGAGAACCCTGAACAGGGCAACCCCATCATGGATGAATTTGACCCAAACGAGGAGAAGCTCTATGAACCTCGTTGAAATCCCGAAGGTGTTTCCCAGCGCGGCTCAGAAGGTTGCTGAACGCTCGCCAAAGGCAATCAATGCCCAGAGCATGACAGCGTTGGGGAGGAAAAGTGCTAACAGTGTGAGCCGGGCGTTCTACGTGGCTTCACTAGGGCAATCCTACCGTTCTGCAGGGTTTATGATGATGGTGCTTACCGCTCTCACTGCACTAATATTTCGAGAACATTCCCCCGGTATTATCATTTTCCTTTTCTGGGGATTATCCGTAGGATTCATGCTGACTTCTCTGATGCTTGATTATAGGTTGATGAAATTCCATCTGCTTTTCACGGAGAAACCCACGGAACAACAACTTTTAGAGGCGCTACGAAAAACGCCCTCCAATTGGACATGGATAATAGTCACATTGATGACCGGCGGAGTCCCGTACTTCTTTTTAGAAATCCTACCCCATCTTTAACCTTGTGAGGCAACCCGGGATTTCGGGTTGCCTCACAAGGTTAAAAGACACTCACATGTTTAGAGAATCCAAATCGACATCAAGAAGTACGATGCCCCATTTCCCATCCGTCTTCTTCAAATTGATAGTATAGCCCGGATCATCCATCTCGCGGTATCGCGTTACGTCCTCACCGTCCATATAGGTATAAACTTTGTTGTTCAGAATTTTCGCCCGGTCCCCTTCAACCACAATGTCTTCTTCGGATAGTTTTACTTGGGGTGTTTCCTGATCCGAACCTACTACTAGGAAGTAATAGGTGTAATAGAACGTGAGTAATTGGAGGTATTCGGTACTATCGCTGTCTTCACTGGCATCGAAGAATTCTAGAAGATGAGGTAGATTCTCACGCATCTTCTTAGCAATTTCTTCCTCAGTCATTGAATCAGACTCAGTATCATACTTATTTAGGTAATTGCAAGTTCATCGTCTTCGCTACCGTAGGTGATAACACCGGTAACAACAGCCGCGATTTCCTTCTTATCTATTTCCATAGTGTCCGGTGAAGAATCAGCGACGCCAGCGACCTTGGTTTGCGGTGAGGGCTTCTCAGAAGGTGTAACAGATGCTTCCGATGCCGCTTTGGTGGCAGCAGAGGGGGTTTTAGCCGGTTCCGTATCACTGGAACATTCTGAGACGAGAAGGGTTCGGGACACTAAAACACACGGGATTATTTTTTTCACGGATGCCTTTTCATAGTATTCACTGGGGATGATATCTAGCTATTGATGTTATCGCCCAAAATAGAATAATGACGACTGATACAATACTGGTTTGGATACTTTTACCCCGATAGGTGATATATGAATAACATTTTGAAAGTTGCCTCTGATGGCTCCTGTTTGAAGAACCCCGGTGGGGCTATTGGCTGGTCGTGGGCTGATGAAACTGGGCGTTGGATGGCTAACGGAGCCGTTAGCGGAACCAATCAGTCAGCCGAGCTACTTGGTCTTGCCTCTATCTACCTAGCGTTCCCCCAACGCAATCTACATATCCAATTGGATTCCCAATACACGTTGAATATTGCGGACAAATGGATGCATGGGTGGGCGAGAGCCGGTTGGACCCGTAAGGGTAAAGAAATCAAGAACCTCGATATTATTCAACTCATATACCGCCTTGCGGCTGCCCGCAAGGATAACGGCGTTAGTACTGAGTTTGAATGGGTTAAAGGTCACGGAAAAGACGGGCATTTCCCCTTGAACCTTGTCGCTGACGAGAAATGCGGTTTAGCTGCTCGCAGTGCTAGAAGTGGAGAAAACCCTTACTCTGATTCAGCGGGTAACGAGGAAAGCCCCCGGCAGAATAAACTTCTTACTCATTTCGGGATGACCGAGCTTCTCTTCTAATAAGGGACAAATCCGATAGGAATACCTTAAGCTAAACTCAACTGGAGACAATTATGGCAAACCTATATGAAATTCTTGGGGTGTCAGAGGAAGCAACACAGGAGGATATCAAATTCTCCTACCGCAAACTCTCACGCCGCTACCATCCTGATATGACCGGGGATTCTGAGGGTCATTTCTTTAAGATGCTCGCAGAAGCACACGAGACGCTCTCAGACCCCGATAAACGGGCGGCTTATGACGCTTCCCTGCATAACGAAGCACCGCCTGTGTGGGAAAAGACATCAGAGGAATACGAGACCCCTTCAATGGCCTCAGTATCCCGGGAACAGGTTGGAATACCAGCAGCCACCCCGATTGACTGGGATGGAGTGAAATGGAAGCATCAAGAGTACTCCAGCAAAGAAAAAGTGGTGCTCCCTAAACCGTTCCAAGCGAAATCCCTTGCATTCGCCACCCTTGGTGTACTTATTCTGATACCGAGTTTCATATTTTCAATCCAGCTTCCATTTTTCAAGGGGTTCCCCATTGGGCTTATCGCCGGACTCCTCATCATCATTTTCGGGTTCCGTCTCGGGCAATTACGCTTAGATGAGAAATGGTTCGGAGTCTCCGCAGGAATCGCTATCATCGCACACGCCGTTTATTCAGTGATGCTGGGAGGGGAGAACACAGGTAATGGACTTATAAGCGCCGCCCTTATGACACTCTCCGCTGCATCAATTATTTATGCTTACCTGTGCTATGTAAAATGGGTGCGAATCTCCCAAGGGCGAGGCCTTTTGTCCATGAGTGCTAAACAGCTTAAGAACAGTAAGAGATGGGTTTCTACGGGGCGAACTATTCACCCGGGAGGAGAAGCCGATCAAAGAACCAACATGGTCGCAGAGAAGCGTACAGAGCGTTTCGCACAGGAGCTTCTCACCATCCCCGGTACCCGTATGTTCAGCGGTGTTCTACATCCCACAAGCAGCTGGGAACGTGTTCAGCATGTACTTATCAACGGGAACAAGGTGTACCTTGTAGATTCCTTGATGCTTCCCGGTGGTAAATACTACTGGTTGGATAATGATACCATTTCCGCCGTCAAACCTGCCGGCTACGAATATGATGTAGCCGTGGGAACGCCTACCGCCATTCGTGAATTCAGACACCAGTTCAGAGAAGCAGAAGTCAAAGCCGGTATCGTACTGTACTCTCTCGATGGTCAGGAAATTGAACTTCTTGATAGTATCTCATCCGATGATGTTGAACTTCTTACTCAACAGGACTTCATTGAGACTGCCGGGGACTGGTTCTCCGAAGGGAAAACAGGAGTTATTAACCGAGGTCTAGTCAGCGGAATCGCCAACTACCTCTAAGAGAATCACCTGTAGGACAAGATATACAACGACCCCAAGACTGGGTAGATTATCAGTCTTGGGGTCGTTGTATATCTCTAGGCTAGGGCAAGGGGTAATCACTGTGAAATCATCGAAATCAGCCAAAATCACCCTTTTTAGACAGAAAATTCCTCCAATATCAACAAAACGGGGAGAGATTAGCACCTGTCCGCACACCTTATATATGTAAGCAAAAATATACAGCAAAGGAAAACCATGCAGCCATCTGATAAAGACATCTGGGAAGTATCCACCACGACCACACATGATCACGTCCTGATGATGGTAGATACCGGTAATGGAAGTTATATTTATGGGCGTTCCCTCACCCTGTCCCGAGCGATGCCCCTTTACATTGAATGCGGTCATCACCCCATCACCCCGCTTGTTATGACGGATGACATCATCAGGATCCCGCACCTCATTATGGACGAAAGTGCGGAGGACTTGGAATACACCAACGAGGCATTGGAGAGCCTTAAAGGTTTTCCCGTGGAAGTGTGGTCATGGAAATTCCACGATAATAAGCATGTTGAACCCCTCAACGTACCCAACGAACGGACGAAAG
>JACRYO010001940.1_pt1 | contig 16503 bp, 15 predicted proteins | sample 8023221 | NCBI WGS metagenome assembly JACRYO01 (sample SAMN15823180, study PRJNA655841) | gut metagenome | isolation source: fecal sample D85 from dog with diarrhoea from SPCA | host: Canis lupus familiaris | place: South Africa: Mmabatho, Mahikeng | collected 2019-09 | reverse complement strand
ATCTATTTCTATTTCATTCTTTCTCTTACTTTGATTGGTTGGTTTACCTTGCTATGTTTATTTATTTATCATAGATACAAGCATTTACGTGCTTAGGCAAAAGGGATAAATGCATCCGATCAAAAAAACTCTCCAAACGGTATAATCGTTTGGAGAGTTTTATTTTAATCAGTTTTTTTATGTTATATGTTATATTTTTTATTCGTTCACATCTAATTCGATTTCCACCCCGTAGTGATCACTGATGATTGGACTATCGATCCCATCAAAAATCCGTTGATATTTTTTAACCTGCATTCCTTCAGGGACGAAAATAAAATCTATACGCAATTTTTCTGTATTTTGTTCCCAACCATCGATTTTCTTTTCCACAGTAGCTGCTTTTCCTTTTTCATTCGCGACAACATACGAATCTTGAAGAAGAAGGCAACTTTCTCTTACAGTATAATAACCTTGAGAGTCTACTGGATTATTGAAATCACCTAGGAAAAAAAGTGGTACGCGAGTTTCCAAAAAGTAGTTTTCCAAGTTTTTCCACTCAAAATAAAAGCCACTTTTTTTATCTGTCCACCAAGAAAAGTGGCAGCTCGAGACAAAAATGTCCTGATCATCTATCTTTGTTTTCCCAATCAAGATCTTGCGTGTCTGATAATCTTCTTTCTTTTGAGATTGGGAGACGGTAAGGACCTGACTTTCCAATGTTTTTTTCGTAAGCAGTGCATTTCCTTCTTCATATTTATCATAACCGATGTGGCTCATTTCCCAACTCCAAAAATACTCTTTTCCGTGTTCCTTTAAAAGCTGAACTAAACGGTAGGCAAAATTATCTTTACGGATAGGTACTTGATTCTTTACCGGACAGAACTTCATTAGCTTCGCAGGTTCTACTTCTTCAGATTCCAGTAATTGGTTGATTTCTTGTAAAGCAATCACTTCATAATCTTCTAACAGGATCTTATCTGCTAATTCTTGCAATTTTTTTTCTGGTTCTGGCTCAAGCCAGCTATGCGTGTTGAGTGTCATGAATTTCATTGGTTTTCTCCTTGTCTTCATTTCGAAACAAAAGGGTTGTGACAAAATTTTCGTCACAACCTCTCCAGCAAATAGTGTTCTCCTGCTAACTCCTCAGTAATAAGCTCAATGGACCAGGAGCTATTTTTTGTTTGGCTGTTTTTATCACTTGGTGCAGGGCAGCTTTTTCACGACCTCTCCACTAAACAGTATTCAAACTGCTGCTTCTCGGTAATAAGCTCACTAGCCTAGAAAATATGAAAAGCTATTTTCTGACTAGCGCTCTTATTACTCAATGCATAACGCAGTTTTCACAACCTCTCCTTACATTTTAATGGAGCCGATCACTTTACCAGCTGTCACTGTACCTAATTGCTTGATCACTACTTCTTCTACTTTATCGTTTGTAAATACGATCATGATCGTTGGATCTTTTTCTTCGTTTTGGATCACATCAAGATCCATCTCAGCTAATTTCGTTCCTGTTCCTATTTCTTGGCCTTCTTTGACAGCAATCTCAAAAGCTGGCTGATTCATTTGGACTGTATCGATTCCCATATGGATCAAAACTTCGATACCATCTTTCGTTTCCAGCCCAATTGCATGTTTGCTTGGGAAAATACTTGTCACTTTTCCAGCGATCGGCGCAACAACTTCTCTTGATGTTGGAATAACAGCAAAGCCGTCACCCATCATTTTTTGTGAGAATACCGGATCTTTTACTTCAGATAAAGGAATCACTTCTCCAGAAGCTGCGGAAACTAGTTCTTGTTCTATACCTAAGTATTGCTTACTATCTGCTTGTCTATTTCCTGTAGAAACCATTTCTGGCTCTGGAATCTCTGCTCCTGATTGCAGCAGATCTTCGATATCTGATTTCAAGACATCTGCTTTTGGTCCATAAACTGCTTGGACTCCATTGTCTTTGACGATCAATCCCATCGCCCCTGCTCGTTTCCAGGCTTCTTCAGTCCCTACTTTTTCTCGATCATTTACACTTACGCGTAACCGAGTCATACAAGCATCGACATCTTTGATATTTTCTTTTCCTCCCAGCAAATGAATGATCTGGACCACTTGCTGATCTGCTGTTCCTGTTCCGCTGTTAGATACAACGGTTTCTTCACTGTCATTGTCGTAATTTCCGTTACGTCCCGGTGTAGCAAAGTTGAATTTTTTGATCAAGAAATTTGCTAAGAAATACGTAACAACACCAAAAGCGATCACACACAACACGAAGTTGATAAGATCTCCACCTAAACCCGCTTTGATAGCTAACGGTGTCCGAGTCAGCAATTCGATATTCCCAAATGAATGGACCCGCAATGGCAAGATATCTGCCATCGCAAATGCAGCCCCTTGGATCACTGAATAAATGACATATAATGGCACAGCAGCAAACATAAACATGAACTCCAATGGTTCTGTTACACCTGTTAGAAAGACAGCCAACGCTGCTGAAAAATACATTGATTTATATCTTGCTTTCTTATCAGGATCGACATTACGATACATCGCAAAAGCCATTCCCATCAAGATACCTGAAGAACCAATCATTTGTCCTACTTTGAAACGAGCCGGCGTCCAGTTATGCAACACAAACTCATATTGCGACATATCCCCTGCACCTTTAAGATTCACTAAATCAGTGGCCCAAGCCAACCATAACGGATCTTGCCCAAATACTTGTGTCCCCGCCTGTGCGCCTGATAAAATCTCATAAGATCCGCCAAGCTGTGTATAGTTGATAGGAATCGTCAGCATATGATGCAATCCAAATGGCAATAGTAAACGTTCTAATGTTCCAAATAAAAACGGTGCTAGAATCGGTGCGCTTTCTTGTGATTCTGCGATCCATAAACCAAAATTATTGATTCCAGCCTGTACGTTTGGCCACACCACAGCAAGAATCAATGCCACGATTGTTGACCATAAGATAACAACAAACGGAACAAAGCGCTTTCCATTGAAAAATGACAAAGCATCCGGCAATTTTCTATAATTATAGTACTTATTATAAGCCATTGCCCCGACAAATCCAGCGATGATCCCTACGAATACTCCCATATTCAAAGCTGGTGCTTCCAATACACTTGTAAAAAATCCTTTAACCATGATCTTCGTACCGAACAGAGTGTGGGTAAATGCATCTTCATTCGCAAGCATGTCACTTGTGACACCAAAGATAGCCCCAGTGATCCGATTGATTAAAATAAATGAGATCCCAGCTGCAAATGCTCCGCCTGCTCTTTCTTTTGCCCAACTTCCTCCTATTGCTAAAGCAAATAAAATATGAAGATTACCAATAATTGCCCAACCAATATTTTCAATTACTCCGCCCGTTGTGACAAGCGGCGTCCAATCAGGATTGATCAAGGGAATTGATTTCCCTATACTGATCATCAACCCAGCTGCCGGCATAACTGCTACCACAACCATTAAAGCCTTTCCAAATTTTTGCCAAAACTCAAAACTAAATATCTTTTTCATTCCGTTTAGCTCCTTTACGCAATCGGTTTCGTTAAACGTATTATAGCGTGCGTTTTCTTTTTTGTAAATGCTTTATTTTTTATTTTTCTGTCTATACCATTCTATAAAACCTATAATACGTGTGTTCCCTTCTATAATTTTCTCCTAAAAATTTATTTTTTTAAGCTTTTTTCTATGAAATATTTTCTTTTGTCTATTGACTTGTGCAATCGGTTGCGTTTATTATGAACGTATAAAACAGCTCATTAGGAGGAGAAAAATGAAACAGATCAAACGACTATTTGCTATTGATCCATGGAAAATCAGCACGACACAATTAGATAAAAAAAATCTTCGACTGCAAGAATCTTTAACAAGTATTGGAAACGGTTATATGGGGATGCGCGGGAACTTTGAAGAAACTTACTCAGGGGACCACCATCAAGGTACTTATTTGGCGGGTGTCTGGTATCCCGATAAGACACGTGTCGGCTGGTGGAAAAATGGTTATCCAGAATACTTTGGAAAAGTGATCAACGCCTTGAACTTTATCGCGATAGATATTTCGATCAACGATCAGCTGATCGACTTGGCTTCTTTGGAACCAGAAGATTTTTATTGGGAACTAGATATGAAAAATGGTGTGCTATCTCGTACGTTCACAATCACTACTTCTACTAATAAAGTACGTATCTCCTTTGAACGTTTTTTAAGCATTGTCAAAAAAGAAGCGGCTTACATCCATTTGACTATAGAAATGCTTGAAGGTAATGGAACAGTCGACCTCGTATCGAAATTGGATGGAAATGTCCAAAACGAAGACAGCAACTATGATGAACATTTTTGGAATGAGATCGATCGTGGAACCATAGAAGAAATCGGCTATTTGACAACCAAAACTATTCCAAACAACTTCGGGATCGAACAATTCACTGTTACTGCAGCAATGCGTCATTTCGTTAACGGAAAAGCAGTCGTTCCTGACTATCACGAAGATACTTTAGCCTTACATGGTTGCCTGTCTGCTGAATTATCTCAAGGCGAGACATGGACAGTAGAGAAAGAAATCATCGTTCTTACTAGTCGAGATATCCCAGAAGCGCAGCAAGCAGAAAAAGCCGTCTCAGAATTAGCAAATCAGACAAACAATTATATCCAAGCAAAAGAAGAACAAACAGCGGCTTGGGCAGAACGATGGAAGCTTGCCGATGTGGTCATCGAAGGAGACGAAGAAGCACAGCAAGGTATTCGGTTCAATTTGTTCCAACTATTCTCTACTTACTACGGCGAAGATGAACGATTGAATATCGGACCTAAAGGATTCACAGGAGAAAAATACGGCGGTGCCACTTACTGGGATACAGAAGCGTATGCAGTCCCTCTTTATCTCGCTTTAGCCAAACCCGAGGTAACTAAGAATCTTCTGAAATACCGGCATAACCAGCTGCCGCAAGCGATCCACAACGCTCAGCAGCAAGGATTGAAAGGCGCGCTTTATCCTATGGTCACCTTCACTGGCGTCGAATGTCATAACGAGTGGGAAATCACTTTCGAGGAGATCCACCGAAATGGTGCAATCGCCTATGCAATCTACAATTACACGAATTACACCGGTGATACGGAATATTTGAAAAATGAAGGTCTGGAAGTTTTAGCAGAAATCGCCCGCTTCTGGGCAGACCGTGTCCATTTTTCAAAACGAGCAAATAAATACATGATCCACGGAGTGACTGGACCAAATGAATATGAAAACAACATCAATAACAATTGGTATACAAATACGATCGCAGCTTGGGTCTTGCGTTACACGCGAGAAAATTATTTAACTTATCAAGAAGAAGCTGCTATCGCTATCAGCGAAGAAGAACTAGCCAAATGGAAAGATATCGCAGAGAACATGTACTTCCCAGTGGACGAAGAATTAGGTATTTTTGTCCAGAATGACACATTATTAGAAAAAGATCTCATGCCTGTATCCGATATTCCCACAAGCGATCTTCCTCTGAACCAGCATTGGTCTTGGGACAAAATCCTTAGATCTTGCTTCATCAAGCAGGCAGATGTATTACAGGGGATTTATTTCTTCAACGATACTTTTACAAAAGAAGAAAAACAAAAAAACTTTGATTTCTATGAACCAATGACTGTCCATGAGTCTTCCCTTTCCCCAAGTATCCATTCGATTTTAGCAGCAGAATTAGGAATGGAAAACAAAGCTGTAGAAATGTACCAACGAACAGCTCGCTTGGATTTGGATAATTACAATAACGACACAGAAGACGGCTTGCACATCACTTCCATGACTGGCAGCTGGTTGTCGATCGTCCAAGGATTTGCACAAATGAAAACCGCCCATGATCAATTGAAATTCGCACCATTTCTGCCAAAAACCTGGAATGCTTATTCTTTCCATATCAATTATCGCGGACGTTTATTATTCATCTCAGTTACAGATGAACAAGTTACTTTCGAGTTATTAGAAGGTATGCCTCTGGAACTTTTCGTCTATGAACAGTCTTACACTTTAGAGGATCGCCTAGAAATAACGCTAAGAAAGGAGGAAGCAAATGTTTAAAGGGGTATTGTTCGATTTAGACGGCGTCATTACCGATACTGCCGAATTCCATTATCGTGCTTGGCAAAAGCTTGGTCAGGAAATCGGCATTACGATCGACCGCACATTCAACGAACAGCTAAAAGGCGTCAGCCGAGAAGACTCTCTCTCTTTGCTTTTAGCTTATGGCGGAAAAGAACACTCTTTTTCAAAGGAAGAATTTGCAGAATTAGCAAAAAGAAAAAATGATTATTATTTAGAGATGATCCAGACGATCGAACCAAAAGATGTCTTCCCTGGGATCGTCCCTTTACTGGATTCTTTAAAAGAAGAAAAAATCAAGATCGCTCTTGCTTCTGCAAGTAAAAATGGGCCTTTCCTACTTGAAAAAATGGGTCTCACACCTTACTTTGACGCTATTGCCGACCCGGCAGAAGCAGCAAACGGAAAACCTGCGCCAGATATCTTTCTCCTTGCAGCAAAAGCTGTCGGACTAAAAGCAGAAGAATGTATCGGGATCGAAGACGCGCAAGCTGGTATCCAAGCCATCCTCTCAAGTGGTGCCCAACCAATTGGCGTGGGACGTGCTGAAGACCTTGGAGAGGAGATCCCGCTTGTCCCTGATACGACTTTTCTTACGATCGATTACTTAAAAGAAAAGTGGCACGAACATGGATAATCCAGAAATCTCCGTCGTACCAGTTCCAGAGACTGAAATAAAGAAAATCACGTTGAAGAACGACTATTTAGAAGTCGTTCTTCTCAACTATGGTGCCCGCCTGCATCAAATCTTCGCGCCAGACAAAGAAGGAAAATCAGAAAATATTTTATTGTCTTACGATCGTTTCGAAGATGTTCTAACAGATAAAAGCTTTTTTGGCGCAACTGTCGGACCTGTAGCTGGAAGGATCCGAGATGCTTCTTGGGGAGAGCATAGATTGGAAAAAAACTGCGGATCACACCATATCCACGGTGGCACGAAAGGCTGGTCTTTCCAATATTGGGAAGTAGAAGTTTTCAAAACTCCTTCATCAATAGGCGTGGTCTTTTACTTAAAAGATGAATTTTCTACCTATCCAGGACCAATCACTGCTACGATCACTTACCGTTTGACAAAAAACGAGTTAGAGATGACGACCTCTGCCAGTAGCCTGGTCGAAACCATCTGCAATCCGACCAATCATGCCTACTTCAACCTTTCAGGAAATGGAAAAAGAGACATCTATGACCATCAGTTAACGGTCTTCTTAGATGGTATACTTGAATTAGATCAAGAAAAACTACCTACTGGAAATTGGACGAAAAAAGAAGACCTGCCCATCGACTTTAGAAAATCTCCAACACTGCAAGAAATCCTTGCTTGTTATCCAGCTGGACTAGATGATGTATTTCTTTTGCATCATCCTAGGCTTTCCAGAACTTCCTTACAATTATTCGAGAAGCATTCTGGTCGTCAAATGACTATAGCAACTTCCAATAAAAGTATGGTATTATTTTCTACGACTGAATTTGAAGCTGATTTCTCTGTCAACGGAAAACAGATGCATTCAAACTACGGATTAGCAATCGAACCGCAAGAAATCCCTGATATCGTTCATTTTCCCAACTTTGGATCGATCAACCTCCATCCTGGTCAAGAACGGGTCAGTCAGACGATTTATCGGTTCTCTGCACAATAACAAGAGAAAGGTGTTTTTATCATGGCTATTACTGTAAAAGATGTGGCGAAAAAATCCGGTGTTGCTACCTCGACCGTCTCTCGTGTTATCAATGATCATCCTAGTATTTCCGAAGCAACAAAGAAGAAAGTCCGAAAAATCATGGATGAACTAGGTTATGTTCCTAACATGACTGCCCGCAATCTAGGAAAACGCATTTCCAGTGCCATCGGCGTGATCTTACCCCCTCTTGATTCAAAAGAGCGGATTGGGAATCCCTTTTATCTTGAGATCATGGAAGCAATCAACGAAGAAGCGCGGAATTATGATATGACGACAGCGATTGCTACTGCTAAAAATTTTGATTTACTGTTAGAGAACGTCCAGCGTATGCATCTACAAAAACAAGTAGATGGCTTTATTCTAGTGTATTCAGATAGTCAAGACCCTGTCATTGATTATTTATACCAAAACCATATCCCTTTCACTTTGATCGGACAGCCTTATCATCACGAAAACGAAATCGTTTATGTAGATAATGACAACCAGCTTCTAGGCAAACAAGCAACAGAATTTTTGATTCAGAACGGACATAAGAATATCCTATTCGTGACGAATACGACTCATGAGAGTTTGTATTTCGAACGATATTTCGGTTATCAAAAAGCGATGATGATGGCTGATCTTCCTGCGTTTTCCAGTGTAGTACTGGAACATACAGAAGATTATCTGACCTTTGAGAAAACGTTGAAAGAAAACGAAGCCACAGCATTGGTAGTCATTGACGATATCTTCGCCCTTCGCACGATGCAGTTGGCACAAATGTATGGTTATGTCATTCCAGAGACACTTTCTGTCATCAGCTTCAACAACTCGATATTCTCAACATTGACACATCCTTACCTTACAAGCATCGATATCGATATCTCCGAATTAGGACGTGTCGCTATGCAAAAACTGCGTGAACTGATTCATGAAGAATTAAGTAGCGGCGTACGTTTGGTCATCCCTCATCGCTTGATCAAAAGAGAGACAGTCGTTCCCTTAGAAAGCACGAAACTTAGTTAAATCACTGAATTTGCTGACCATTTATCCTATGGTCAGTTTTTTACATAAAATATGTTATTTCTATAAGTTTGAAAAGAAAACATTAAATAACATTAATATTAAAATAAATAAATCTATCTCTTCTTTTTCTTTATCAGTTACGCGAACGATTATGCATCCAAAACAAACGATTATTTGACATAACTACTATCTTCCATGAGAATACACGAAGGAAACACCAATAATATAAAAACATTTTTTTAAATTGATTTTTCTATTACGCCTTGTATTCTTTTGTTTTTTCAAGAATAATTAAATGTGTAAGCGAATACGAATGAACGGAGGTGCAAAAGACCCCCTTGTCGATCAGTCGCACGTGTTCTTGAAAGGAGAAAACATGAAAAAACTCACTCATTTGTTTTTTGTTGTGTTGACACTTCTGCCATTTGCTGCCACGCCTGTCCAAACGCACGCCAAGAAACGTATACGATTAAAGCAGAACAACATGCGACGACCGAAGTTGTTCCTGAACTCCCGTCTATCTCTCGTATCCCTGTCACTACCCTAGAACCAGATCCGCACAACGCAGCATTGGTTCCTTTAACCGGTGGCGTCAGTTTCTCCTCTTTTCTCTCTCCTTTTTCTGCTGTTGGTGCTACATTAAGTTCTGCATTGGTTTCCCTCCCTGCTTCTGCTGCAGTAGTTTCTGCTATCCTAGGAGCAGGACTTGGTTATAGTTTTTACCAATTAGGTTCCTCCTTAGGCGTCGCCACTGCAGACTTACTCAAAACGAATGCGAGCTTGTATGAATTATCTTCCAATAATCCTGCCCTGCAACAAGAATTGGCCGCTTTTGCCACTTCGGGAATTGATTCTACTACTAGTACCTATAATTTCTCGCAAGGTCTGCAAAAAAGATACGCGCAAGATGTGACCAGTCATGCATTGATGCGGGAATATTTGACAGGAACAACGGATCATGGTGCTTATCGCTTTTCGATCAATAACCATCCGGCTTTTCGTAAACTGATCTCTTATGGTTCTCTTTTTACTGAAAGCGCTCGAACTGGCGTAATCGGACGTGATGCCTCGGTAGCTGATCGAATGTTCATCGAAGATCAATTCTTCTTACTGGAAATGGTTCGTGTCAAGGTTTGTCTACAGTCTGATGGCATGTTATGCATGCCTTTTTAGTCAGTTATAGAAGATATACTAAAAAAAGCAAGCGATAATGCGGTTTTATTTTTTAAGGTTCTGATCATATAATTTTTTAATGAAAAGACGGAGGATTAAATCAAATGAAAAATAAATGGACAGTGTTGATTTGTGCAACTATTTTATCAACTTGGACGATTCCTACACAAAATGCCCTCGCGGAAGAAGCAGGGAATAATGCAACTTATGACACTACGCAACAAACAGTAACTAGCAATAGTTCTAGCGAAGAGCAAACAGCAATTGTAAATGGAGAAGAAGTAAAATTAGAAGCGCCAGTGAAAGAAGGACAGTCTGAAGCTGAAGCGACTCAAGCACCAAAAGAAGAGTTACAACAAGATCAAATGAGTCGGTTTGCTCGTAGTGCAGTAAGAACAATACCTATGTATCGCATGTATAATCCAAATAGCGGAGAACACTTCTACACTCAAGATACTGGAGAACGAGATAATCTAAGAAGAATTGGTTGGAATTACGAAGGTATTGGTTGGCAAGCTCCAACAAGTGACGATCCAGTTTATCGTCTATACAATCGTTACAACGGCGAACATTTCTACACGCTGAATGCCGCTGAACGTGACAATATCACGAAATACGGATGGAAGTATGAAGGTATCGGTTGGTACTCTTATACAGGACCAAATGGTAAGTCTATTAGATAACAATATAATCCCTAAAAAAAACTACAGTGTATTTAATTTATGTCGCAATATAATTAAATATACTGTATTATTTGTAATGAAAACGAATATTTATAGAAAAAGTGAAGAAAAGAAATGCAATAGAGTTAAATAACATTATTATTTTTTGACTGTTTAAAGTGGTAGTAATAAATGGGTGCATATTTTATGTTAGGGAAGGTGGATCGTGTTGATAACTATTATCTTATTATCTGTCCAATATTTTTTGATGTGTAGTTTAAGTTTTAGAATACTTCGAGAAAAAAATAGAAAATTTATTGTTTTAAGTGTGATTAGTGCTGTAATTTTTTCACTTGTGTACTTACAGTTCGAATTATTTGCAACTGGTCTTTTGTGGGTCTATTTAATTGCAATGAACTTTTTTGTTGCCAAATCAACGGTACATAAATCTTTGATTTCAAGTAGTTCTGCAATTCTCATTGTTATATTTTCTGACTATCTAACTTTATTTATCAATCCTATGTTCAATGTAAATGTAGGAGAATATACCCGATTTTTTTATACGGTTATTGTAGCTTTATTACTTTCTTTTGCTTTTAGAAAGCTTGTAAATACGACTTCTTTGTTTGAGAATGATTTGTACATGCCGATGATTTCATTAATTGCAACAGGAACGTTTCTCATACACTTTATCGTAATTACGATGGAGCGCCATGTTACAAATCAACGAGAAATGGAAATGATCAATAGTTACTTCGTCATCGTGTATTCTCTTTTATCTCTTTTTTCTGCTTCAATTTTTGTTTTCAGTGCAAGAAAGTATTATAAAAATAAGGAAATTGAGAATTATTTACACTATCTTAAACAATATGCGACTGACATTGAAAAAAAGTATAGTGACCTTCGAGCATTTAAACACGATTATAAGAATATGTTAATTTCAATGGGAAATTATATCGAGCGAGGTAATCTTGAAGAACTTACGAAATACTTTAAACAGAATATTTTGGAAACATCAAAAACAATTTTTGATAATTCATTAGAACTATCGGAGTTAGGAAATCTAAAGGTAGTTTCTTTAAAGAGCATTTTTTTATCTAAACTCAATTCAGTGGATACAAAAAGAACTAAGGTATCAATTTTTGTTTTTAATGAAGTCGATTCTGTTGCTGTTGATGAATTAGTTTTAGTTCGCTCTCTTGGCATTATTTTAGATAATGCTGTAGAAGCAACCCGAATGGCGAAATCTGAAGGGTTTATTGAATGTGCCATTTTAAAAGATATGGGAAGTGTAAGTTTTATTATCTCAAACTCGGTATCTGAAAATTTACCACCTCTTCACCAGTTGAAGGTTTCAGGGTATTCAACAAAAGGATCGAATAGAGGTTTGGGTTTATCTAACCTTGATTCTATTGTTGCACACGAAGCCCATTTATCCCTAGAAACATCTATTCAGGACAATAAGTTTTGTCAAATTTTAACTGTTAATTAAGAAGGAGAATACAAATGCTAAAGATATTTATTTGCGAGGATAATAAGGATCAACGGCAATCAATTGAACGTATTGTAAAGAATTATTTGATGATGGTAGATTTAGATGCTCGATTAGAACTTTCTACTGATCTTCCAAACGATATTCTAAAGTGGAGAACGCAGGAACAACATGATTATTTATTTTTACTAGATATTGAACTAAATCATGAAATGAATGGGATAATCTTAGCATCTCAGTTAAGAGAAAGTTATCCGCATGCAAAAATTGTTTTCATCACCAGCCATACTGAGATGGCGTTTCTTTCTTTTTTGCATAAAGTTGAAGCTTTAGACTTCATTCAGAAAAAGAGTGAAGAGGAACTTAAACCAAAGATAATCGAAGTAATAAATACTACCGTTGATCGGATTAGTAAGTTTTCTCCTGATAAACGAGAATTTATCCTGATACGCAGTAATTACACAGACATCAAGCTTGTAATAGATGACATTTTATTTTTTGAAACAACACCTGTAGCTCATAAATTGAGTGTTCATTTGCTTAATCGGCAATTAGAATTTTATGCAAATATCAAGGACATTTCTGCTTACAACAGTGCATTTTATCGTTGTCACCAGTCTACTGTGGTTAATATTAACAATATTGAAGTAGTCAATACTAAAACAAAATTAATTCAAATGATTGATGGACAAAAATGTAATGTATCAGTACGTTATCTAAAAGGGTTACTATTTAAATTAAAAGAGAAGCAAAAAACATTATCTTAACACTTATGAAATGAAAACCGTTTCTTTTGAAAGTTTCGTTGTCGATTCAATTTCTGTATTATCATTGTTTTTGTAAGAGAGGAGCAATCCAATGGGAAATAGTATCGAAGAGAGATTATCTGATTTGCTTTTAAAAAAAATGGTAAACTATTTTGAATTCTCTAGAGAAGATTCTCTCAAAATTAATTATGGATTGACAATTCTAATTGTTAATTTATCTAAAGCGCTCGCCATATATCTAAGTGCTATTATTTTCGGGGTGTTTTTGGAAACGCTTTTATCTCATGTTACTTTTTGCATTTTGAGACATAATAACTATGGATTTCATTTTGAAAACAGCTTGATATGTACTCTCTTTGGGATTTTTAGTTTCCCTATCTCAGCTGTTCTTTTAAACTGGATGAATTTTAGGTTCTCTTTATTGGGGTTGGTTATTGTGTCGATTACTTTCATCGCTGTGACATGGCGGTTTGCTCCTTCATATACTAAATACGTTGGTAAGGATGTAGGAAATCACAGTCGCATAAAACCTCTCTTAACAACTATCAATATTCTAATTCTTTGTGTTTTATCACCTTTTACAGACCTAACGGTATTCATGGTTTGGGGAGTTTTTATCAGTAACTTATTGGTATTACTTAATGAATTAAAGAGGAGGTATCGTGTTGGTAAAAGTTTTAAAGTTGAATAGAGTTCTTTTAGGATGTTTAGCAACTCTAGCACTAAGTATTTTCAGTCATTCAATTCAAAATTGCTGTTTTTTAGCGACTTATGAACCTGATATGCCTGACGAGTTAAAAGAGATAGTTAAATAGACATAGGTTAAACGACAATTTATCAGAAGCAAAGATAATCTGTTAAAAAACTAGGTTGTTTTCTGAGCTTGTGTTCTATTTTATTAAATATTTATTCTTTATCAAATACTATTTTTTAGGATAATACTGAGGTGAAAAGAGGAATGAAAAAGAAATTTCTAGTCCTGAGATTTAGTTAAAAATTATATAATGAAGAGGTGTACTTATGTTAAAAACTGTGTCGAAAATTGTTGTTGCTACACTGGGTGTTTCTATTATTGGATCGACAGTTGTTCCAACTGTAACTGCTTCAGCGGCAGAGGTTCCAACATCCACTGCTACGACTACAAATTCAACTACATTACCGGTAACATTGAACCAAACATTGGGAGCATCTTCTATTTTAGATCAAAATGATTTTCAAAATTTTGAAATTATAGGAATTGACGAGAATGGAAATGAACATATTCTTGATCCAAACAGTCCTAATCTTCGATATACTTCGTCAATTATCTATATTGGTGTTAAAATAAGATATACATCAACAGCAGATGGTAAAAATTTAATTGCAATGTTTAATAAAACTTATGGAATGGGAGCAATTGGAGATGCAATAGCAATCTTTTCAAGCGCTCTAGGTGGAATACCTGGTAGTATTGTTGGCGGTTTTGTAGGACTTGGCTTCAATGGCTTTAGAAGTCGTTGTAAAGAATCCATTACAGCTGTTCAGGCGCATCCTTCAGGTGGTGCAATTTATATGTATTTAGATCATGTAACTTGGAAAGCTTCCTAATTAATCGGTGCATTTAAAGAGAGGGTGTTTAGCGATGGCTAATAATAAGAAAAAGAGATATATAGGGTTGATTGGACTATATGTTCTTTTGGTAATAGCATCTTCTCTAATACAGCAAATTAAGTATTATGGTTTGATTGCGTGGATTCTAATTGTCGTAACTATCCTATTAGTGATTGTTTTGTGGACATATTTGCTACGCAAAAATATCGTAAATGTAACATGGAAAAGTATGACGTATGATCCGCAATCTCATAGGAGCGAACGAATATTTTTGTGCAGTCTTGTTACATTAGTTTCACCTATACTTAGATTTCATGATATAACTTCTTACGATGTTATACTTTCAGTTATAGCGCTATTAGTTGCTGTTATTGGGTTCACATTAAATGAGCGACATCTAAGTAAAAAAAATGATTTTAGATAGTTTTAAGAAGTAAGTAAAAGAAATAAATCAAAAGGGTCAGAAACTTAAAAGTTTTTGCCCCCTTTTTTATTTCTCATTTCACAGCTCTTTTAGTAGCACAATTAATTAGGTCAGAAAGTTACTTTTTTAAAGGTCAACGGAGCATGCCTTGTTGGGCTTTTTGATTCTCTACAAATATAGACTGTATTAAAGGTCAATTAGACTGTGCAAGATAGAGTCGCTTGAAAAATTTATTGGGTCAAAAACTTTTAAGTTTTTGATCTCTATTTTTTATTCATTATATTACTTAGCTAGAAATAAATTATCTACAGAGAAAAATAAACAATACATTCCTTCAGGAAAAGTGTATCTGTCACCTATAATCGACTGTTTTGACGGTGCGGTTATCAGTTGGACTATAAGTACAAAACCGAATGCTGAAATGGTCAATTCTATGTTAGACAACGCCGTGGCTACTTTGAGTCCAGGGAACTCTCCTATTGTTCATTCTGATCGTGGGGCAGCACATTATCGCTGGCCAGGATGGATTGAACGAATGAAACAAGGCAATTTAATTCGTTCAATGTCAAAGAAAGAATATTCTCCAGACAATTCAGCCTGTGAAGGATTTTTGGGTCGTCTTAAAAATGAATTTTTTTATGGTCATGATTGGAAATTGGTCTCTATTGATCAATTCATCGCTGAGTTAGACGAGTATATTCTTTGGTACAATCAGAAACAAATCAAATGCTCGCTGGTTGGACTTAGCTCGATAGATTATCGTAAACAGTTAGGTATTTTATAGAATAAAGGTGCAAGAAAACGTCCGCACCCCCTTTTCTACATTTTAACTTGGCCGTTTACAACATCTTCTCGTAGATAAGTTTAATTTATTTCTGTCTTTACGAAAAGATGTTTAAGATATGATACTAACATCACTAATATATTTCTATCAAGAAAATTTATCAGTATATTTGATGTAGTTTATTCTATTCCAATGGATATAGTTCCTCAAGTCGATTAGAAAGAATCATTGTATAATGAGGATTTAAGGGAGAAATCGGTTTGTAAGAAGCTTTTTTCTATCACTCTATTAACTAAATTTTATTAATAAATCAAATTAATCAGGGCACAATACTCGTAGTAAATTTAGAAAATGAGCTAACGATTGAACAGTTATTTGAAAATTACACTGACGAAAGAAATCACATGGTAATTCAAAAATTTATATGAAGTAATTCAATCCAATACCAGTGTAGCATCGAAAACAGTAAATCGCTTTCTTTTTTCGTCATACACTGATCACACATAAGCGCCATCCCAATAACGACCTTTATTATAATAATTCGTAAATTCATTATTCCAAAGGTAAATGTGCAGATGATCTTTATCTGGGAAAAGACGATCATTCAACTGGTTAAATTCTTCTTCCGTTCCTGCCGCTCCTTGAGGTGCATTAAGAAAAGAAGTCCGATAGATACCATCCTCAGCCCATAATGCTTTAGGGGTGACTCTTTTCGCCTTCATCATTTCTTTATTCACATAAATAGGATACTCTTTCATCTTGTCAAAAAATTGGATATCCGTATAGTTGATTTTTTCTTCTCTGAATTCGTAAAGTTTTTGTGCATATATTTTTTTAGAAACTATAAGCCC